>ENA-OQRB01001333-OQRB01001333.1-human-gut-metagenome-genome-assembly--contig:-NODE-1333-length-14516-cov-4.874075_pt1 | contig 14516 bp, 7 predicted proteins | sample MGYA00243235_ERZ505100 | MGnify/ENA primary metagenome ERZ505100 (study PRJEB26097, sample SAMN02712145) | human gut metagenome | biome: Gut microbiome | host: Homo sapiens | place: Denmark: Copenhagen...
CAAAGTCAGAGCGAAAAAGATGGTGCGCGGATTAAGCCATTTTAACAAGAATTAGTATCAATGACCAAATCAAAAAAGATGTGGGAAGGCGCAAGCCGACTCACATCTTTTTTATGCTTCTCTTTCAACCCCCGGCGGCCTTGAGGCGAGCCGGATGGATGATCCGTCCGTCAATACTTCGTTCCGTAGAGCTTATTCTGGGTGTTCCTGCCCGCGATGCCGTCCACGGAGAGGCCGACGTCCTTCTGATAGGCACGCACGGCGTCATACGTCCACTGGCCGTAGATGCCGTCCGCAGAGCGGACGTAGCTCTTGTAGCCCGCGTCGATCAGCGCCTGCTGCAATCTCTTCACCGCGTCGCCCCGGCAGCCCCAATACAGCAGGCGGTAGCCTGTGCTTGAGCCCGAACCGGAAGAGGACGAGCCGGAGGCCGGTCTCGCGGAGGAGGAATACAGAAGCTGCTGCGTGCCCGAATCGGCAACGCCGGTCACGCTCAGGCCGTTGCGGCTCTGGAAATTGCGCACGGCGCGGTAGGTGTTGCTGCCGAAGTAGCCATCCGCCGAGCCGCTCAAATAGCCCAGCGCTTTCAGGCGGCGCTGGAGCGGAACAACCGCCGCTTTATAGCGGTTGGAGCGCGAAAGCGTATCGTAGCTTTCCGGGGAATAACCCGAAGCGGCCTTGGCCTGCGCCGAATAGAGGAGCTGCTGGGTCGCGTTATCCGCCTTGCCGGTGACGGAAAGGCCGTTGACCGACTGGAACCAGCGCACGGCGCGCTGCGTGCCGCTGCCGAAGATGCCATCCACGCGGATGGTGTAATAGCCCAGATCCTTGAGGCGCTGCTGGAGCGTGTAGAGCAGCGCCATGCCGCGATCGCCGCGCACCAGCGTCGGATAGGTCTGTCCGCTCTCGCTATACCCGATGGCGCTGACGGAATAGAGCTTCTCCTGCGTGAGCTTGCCCGCCATGCCGTCCGCGCTCAGGCCGTTGGCGGACTGGAACAGGCGCACGGCCGCCGCCACGCTGTCGCTGTAATAATTCGTCGGGGAAACCGGGTAGCCCATTTCGGAGAGGCGGCTGGTCAGCGCATACACGCCGTCGCCGCGGCTGCCGCGCTTGAAGAGCTTGTAATACGGCGTACCGCCCACGGTCGCTTCCACGTTGTAGGACATGCTGTTGCCCGCGCCGTAATAGACGGTCAGGGTGAAGCGCGTCCCCTGCGCGTAGGTATGCGGCAGGGTGAAGCGGACGATGCCGCGGTTATCCGCAACGAGGGTCTGCTCATAATCGCCCGTCTTGAGATAGACGGTCACGCCCGCGGTCGTCTTGGCCACGACGGTCAGGCTGTTGTTGTAGAGATCGTCCACCTCCAGCCCGGGCTTTGTGACCGTGCCGGTGACGACGAACGTGCCTTTCAGGGTGACGCGGCTGGCCGCGTCGCTGACATACTGCGCGCTGACCTCGGTATAGGTGCCCGCCGTGCGCGCCAGCTCAGCGGAGAATTTGCCGTTTGCATCCGCGTTGACGATGGTGCTGCCGCCGTCCGGCACGGTGGAAATCATCACGGGCTCGTTCGGCTTCGCCGTGCCGCTGACGGTGAGTTTATTTTCGCCCGGCGTTACGCCGCCGATGGCGATCTTCACGTTTTCCTCGGTGACGTTCAGGTTGTCGATCACCGTCGCCGCAACGCCGGTCTGCGCGGGCGCGTAGTTGACGGAAACGCTGTACGTGCCCGCCGCGAGGTTTTCAAAGCTGACCTTGCCCACGCCCGCCGCAATCGAGCGGGTATCCTTCGGCTGGCCGTTCTGCATCAGCGTGGCCACCACGCTCATCGGGCTGGCCGCCGTCACATCCACGTCGATGCGCTTCACGCCCGCCGTCGCCGTCGCGGTGATGGCCTGCGTATTCTGCGCAACCGTCAGGCCGTTGATCGTGCTTTCCAGCGCGGCGTCCGCATGATCGTCATACGCCACGGTGACGGTATACTGCCCTGCCGGAAGGTCGGTAAATTCCGCGAAGGCCGTATCGGTTTTGATGGTCTTGGTGCTCGGCCCGCCGATGAGTGTCACCACCAGCGTCTTGGGCTGAACCTTCATTTCGCCCGACGCCGCGTCATAGGTGTTATAGCCCGAATCCGTCACCTGTACGCCGATCTTCTGGCCGTTCACAGACGCATTGGCCACGATCTTGCGATAGGTGTTTTCGTTTGGCTTAGGCAGCGCGTTTTCGTCGTAAATCGTCACCGAACCGCTGAACGGCGTGGTGTTCGATGTGCCGGTATAAGCAACCTTCACAGCGTACACGCCCGCCTTCAGCCCGCTGAAGGACACGTTGGCCGCGCCGCTGAACAGCGTCTCTTTCTTTTCGGTCACCGTTCCGTCTTCGTGGGTCAGGGTGACGGCGACTTCCCTATTGCTGCCGCCGGTGATTTCAACATCCAGCTTGAGGTTGCCGTCATACAGCTTGACGCCAAACTGCTTATCCTCCTCGGTCGGGGTGGCCGGAGTGGCCGGGGTTTCCGGAGTTATCGGAGTCACCGGGTTCTCCGGAGTCACCGGAGTCACCGGAGTCTCCGGGTTCTCCGGAGTCACCGGAGTCTCCGGGTTCTCCGGAGTCACCGGATTCTCCAGAGTCACCGGGGTCTCCGGGGTCTCCGTACCAGCGCCGCCGGTCTCACTGCCCTCATCAGGCGCCTTCACCGTCAGCGCAATTTCCTGCTGAGCCCACTCGTTGCTTGGCGTATTCGCATACTGCGCGCGGACAACATAGTTCCCGCTTTCCTTCGCGGTCAGCTGCACGGAGGCATTTCCATTTGCGTCAAACGTCGCTTTCTGCTTATCGACGCTATTCTTTGTTTCCGTAAGCAGCTCCACCACAACGCCTTCGCCCGACGTGCCGGTCAGCGCGACGGAAACCACACCGTTATTAGGCGTGAGCTTCATTCCAATTTTTTCGCGGCTCACAGGCTGCTTAGGCTGGTTTTCCTCCAGCGTCGCAACCTGCGGTTCGCTCGACGTGTCCTCGGCCTCCGCCAGCGCGAGCGGCGCGGACGACGCAAAGAGCACGCATACGCACAGCATCATCGCAATTTTACGTTTCATTTTATTTCGATCCATCCTGATTCCCTCCATGATGAAAAATCCCTTCGAGTTTCGGCTCCATCTTACCACGTTTCATCTCTTTATGCAACCGACAGAGCCGCGATGCGGCCTTTGCATACAGAACGAACAAGCGCCGCCATTTCTTCCCATTTGGCGGAAATTTTTTATTGATTTTACGCTTCTTCCCATGTATGATGAAGAAAACGCGGTTTGTGTTTCGCCGCGTCTTTTCCAATTCTTTCCATGGAGGGAAAATATGCCAAACCATTTCCGCGCCATCGGCGCGACCACCTTCCTTTCCCCGATTCCGGCGGTGATGCTTTCCTGCCGGGGCACCGAGCCGGGCTTTGACAAAGACAACCTGATTACCGTCGCGTGGGCGGGCGTAATCAACAGCGCGCCGCCGATGATCAGCGTCTCCCTGCGTCCGTCGCGCCACTCATATGCGCAGATTGTGCAATCCGGCGTATTCTGCCTGAACCTGATCGACCAATCGCTCTGCCGCGCGGCGGATTTCTGCGGCGTGAAAAGCGGGCGGGACGTCGATAAATTCAAGGAGATGCGCCTGCACGCGCGCGAGGTTGACGGCTTCCCCGCGCCCGCGCTGGACGAAGCGCCCGCGTTTCTCTGCTGCCGCGTTCAGCAGCGCCTTCCGCTCGGTTCGCACGAGCTGTTTCTCTGCGCCGTTGAGGACGTCTACGTGAAGGACGCGCTGTTTGACCCGGACGGCAACCTGCACCTTGGCCGCGCGAATCTGGTCAGCTATGCGCACGGCGAATATTTCCCGCTGAAACCGCGCCCCGAGGGCTTTTTTGGCTATTCCGTCGCGCGGGAGGATGTGCTGCGCCGCAGGCTCGGCGCGCCAAAGCCCGCCGCCAAGCGCGCCCCCGGCCAGCGGAAGCGCTGACGGAAGGGAGCGGAAGATGCTGAAAATTAAACCCGTTCGCGGCGCGCTGGCGCTGCTTTTGGCCGTATCGCTCTGCCTTGCGATGAACCTGACCGCGTTTCTCATCGACACGCCCGCCATGCGGGAGCACGCCGAACAGGCCGTCGATCTGCTCGGCTACGAGTCGGCCAGCCCGGAGATCGTCGGCGGCTTCGCTTCCTCCCGGCTGGACAACTACACCGCCGTGCTGATTCTCAAAACCGCCGCCTACATCGGTGACGGCCCGCTCCTGCGCATGGCGTTCAGCGGCCTGCGCACGGATCTGCCCCCGCAGGAGGATCAAACCGACTGGGAGGCTTACGCCACCTATTCGGACGCGGTTCCCTCCCCGAACAACGTTCCCTACAGCCGCTATTGGCACGGCTACACGTTCGCGCTCCGGCTGCTGCTCTGCCTGTTCACCTTCACCAACCTGCAGATGCTCCTTCTCTTTGCGCAGACGGCGCTGCTCCTTTGGACAGTGCTGCTGATGGTTCGGCGCGGCTTGCAGCAGCTCATCCCGGCCTTTGCGGTTTCGTGGTTCTTCATGTCGCCGCCCGCGCTGGGGCTCTGCCTGCAATATGCGCCGGTTTCGCTGATCGCGCTGCTGGCGTGTTCGCTGCTCCTCGCGCTGAAACCGGCGTTATCCCGAAGCGTCGGTCTGCCCGTTTTTTTCGCGCTGATCGGCCTGTTCGTCAACTACTTCGATTTGCTGACGTTCCCCGTCGTTTCGCTCAGCTTCCCGCTGATTCTCCTGATTGCGCTGGAGACGAAAACGACGATTTCCTTCGGCGGCCTGATGCGGGAGGCGCTCCTGTGCTGCGTCGGCTGGGCGCTCGGCTATGCCTGCATGTGGATGCTGAAATGGGGGCTCAACTTTCTCGTGCTGGGGCAGGACGGAATCGCCGCCGTCGGCGACCAAATCTCCCTCCGGCTGTCCGCGGGCGGCGAATCCCACTCCCGGCTGGATATCCTGCTGCGCAACATCCGCATCGTGACGGATAAGACGGCCTATCGCGTGATTCTGCTGGCCGTGCTGGCGCTGCTGCTCGCCCTGTTCATCCGCCGCAGGCCGCGCCGCCTCGACGGCCGCGCGCTGCTCCTGCTGCTCCCCCTGCTTGCGCCCGTGCTGTGGACGCTGGCGCTCTCCAACCACGCATCCGACCACACCTATTTCACCTATCGAAACCTGTGCTGCGCTTTTTTCGCGCTTTTCGCGCTCCCCGCGCTGCTCGCGCCCGACCGAACCCCTTCCCCCTGAACCCCCCGCACGAGGAAACGCCATGACCACCAGAGAACTGCTTTACATCAAGACCATCGCGGACGAAAAGAGCATGACCCGCGCCGCGCAGAAGCTGTTTGTCACCCAGCCGTCGCTGAGCCATTGTGTGATGACCCTCGAGCAGCAGCTCGGCACGCGGCTGTTCACGCGCACCGCCGGCGGGCTGGTGCTGACCTACGCGGGCGAAAAGTATTATCGCATGGCCTGCGAGGTGCTGCGCGTCTACGCGGCGTTTGAATCGGAGATCAACGAGGAGCGCGCGCTGTCGCAGGGGCGCGTGACCGTGGGCATCACCAACTATCTGGCAACGGCACATCTGCCGCGCATGCTGCCCGCGTTTCACCGGGAGCACCCCGGCATCGAGGTGCGCATCTGCGAGGAAACGACCGACCAGGTGGAGCGCAGTCTGCTCAGCGGCAGGCTGGATTTCGCCATCCTGCACACCGGGCCGGACGACGGGCTGACCGGCAACCCTTCGCTGGATTTTGAAGCGCTGGGGCGCGACCTGTTTCTCATCGCCGCGCCGCACGACGAGCGCCTCGCCGCGCTGGCCGTGCAGCGGCCGAACGCGCCCCATCCCGAGCTTGACCCCGCGCTGCTGGGCGGTGAGCCGTTTCTGATGGTCTCGCCCGGTCAGCGCATCCGGCAGATCACCGACCGCGTGCTGGCCGAGGCGGGCGTGAAGCCGCGGGTTCTGCTCACCAGCCGAAACTACGAGCTGCTGCGCCGCCTGACGAGCGAGGGCATGGGCTGCATGCTACTGCCCAGCCGCTATGTCGGCCTGCTGGGCGGAGAAGGCTATCAGCCCGCGTATTACATGATCCCGCCCAAATACCGCGCGTGGTGGGCGCTGAGTGTCGTCCGCCTGCGCGAGGCGTATCTATCCCGCGCGGCGGAAGCGTTTCTGGCGAGCTTCAAAGCGCACCTGACGGAAGGCGACCTTTGAGCCTCGGGCTTTTTTGCCGCCCTGCGGCGGTCGGCAAGGCGATTATAAATTTCTTCTATATGCGTCATGGTTTTTTAGTATTTGTCTATACGCTGTGCATCGTGTATAATAAAGTCATCAGAGAGATGGCGTCTTTTGCCACATCTCTCATTTGAAAACGGGACAAAACACGAAAGGGGATTTTTCCATGGTAAAGCTTTACGACGGCGGCGTGTACCTCGTCAACGGCCGCGAAATCGTGACCGATCCGGCCGCTCTGCCGGGCAAATGCGGCAGGAACGTCACAAAGGAAGAGGCCGAGCAGGGCACCATCGCCTACGGCATCCTCAAGGCGCACAACAAGAGCGGCGACATGCAGAACCTGCGCATGCGCTTTGACAGCCTGACCAGCCACGACATCACCTACGTCGGCATCATCCAGACGGCGCGCGCATCCGGCATGAAGAAATTCCCGATGCCCTACGTGCTGACCAACTGCCACAACAGCCTGTGCGCCGTCGGCGGCACCATCAACGAGGATGACCATATGTTCGCGCTCTCCGCCGCGCACAAGTACGGCGGCATCTACGTGCCGACGAACATGGCCGTCATCCACAGCTACAACCGCGAGATGATGTCCGGCTGCGGCCGCATGATCCTCGGTTCGGACAGCCACACCCGTTACGGCGCGCTGGGCACGCTGGCGGTCGGCGAGGGCGGCGGCGAGCTGGCCAAGCAGCTTGTCGGTCGCACCTACGACGTGGCGCGCCCGGGCGTGGTCGCCATCTACCTGACCGGCAAGCCGAGGGACGGCGTCGGCCCGCAGGACGTGGCGCTCTCCATCATCGGCGCGGTTTACGCCAAGGGCTATGTGAAGAACAAGGTCATGGAGTTTGTCGGGCCGGGCGTGGCGAATCTGCCGATTGAATACCGCAACGGCATCGACGTGATGACGACGGAAACGACCTGCTGGTCCTCCATTTGGGAGACCGACCAGAACACGAAGGATTACCTGACTATCCACGGCCGGCCGGAGGCGTTCAAGCCGCTGAAGCCCGCCGAGGTCGCGTATTACGACGGCTGCGTGTACGTCGATCTCTCCACGGTGGAATGTACCATCGCCCTGCCGATGCACCCCAGCTACACCTACGCCATTTCCGAATTGAAGGCGAACGCGGCGGACATCCTGCACGAGTGCCAGGAGAAGGCCAACGCGCAGATCACCGGTGCGAAGCTCGACCTGATGAGCAAAATCCGCGGCGGCGAAATCTGGGTCGATCAGGGATTGGTCGCGGGCTGCTCCGGCGGTACGTTCGACAACGTGTGCGCGGTTGCGGATATCCTGCGCGGCCATAGCTGCGGAAACGGCGAATTTAAGATGAGCGTCTATCCGGGCAGCATGCCGGCGTACATCCAGTTGATGAAGAACGGCGCGCTGACGGATATCGCCTCCGCGGGCGCGATCATCCGCGAATGCTTCTGCGGCCCGTGCTTCGGCGCGGGCGACACCCCGGCCAACGGCGAGTTTTCCATCCGCCACACGACCCGAAACTTCCCGAACCGCGAAGGCAGCAAGCCCGGCGAGGGGCAGATGGCGGGCGTGGCGCTCATGGACGCGCGCTCCATCGCCGCGACGGCGATCAACGGCGGCCGCCTGACCGCCGCGACGGATCTGGACGTCGCCTACTCCCATCCGCAGTATTTCTTCGACGGCAGCGTGTACGAGAAGCGCGTTTACAACGGCTACGGCAAGGCCGAGCCGGAGCACGAGCTTCGCATGGGGCCGAACATCAAGGATTGGCCCGAGCAGCCCGCGCTCTCCGACGATCTGCTGGTGAAGGTGGTTTCCTACATCACCGACCCGGTGACGACCACCGACGAGCTGATCCCCTCCGGTGAAACCTCCTCCTATCGCTCCAACCCGCTGCGTCTGGCCGAATTTGCGCTCTCCCGCAAGGATCCGGCGTATGTCGGCCGCGCAAAGGCCGTGCATGCCGTTGAAACGGCGCGCGAGCGGGGCGAGGCGCTGCCCGAGGATGTGCAGGCCGTTTATGCCGCGCTGACCCGCGCGGGCGTCGCCAGCAACCCCGCCGGGACGGTCATCGGCTCGACGATTTACGCCAACAAGCCGGGCGACGGTTCCGCCCGCGAGCAGGCCGCAAGCTGCCAGCGCGTACTCGGCGCGTGCGCGAACATCGCGATGGAATACGCCACCAAGCGCTATCGCAGCAACTGCATCAACTGGGGCATGGCGCCGCTGCTCACCGCCACGCCGGAGGATTACGCGCTGGGCGACTGGGTGTTCGTGCCCGGCATTCGCGAGGCGATTCTCTCCGGCAGGCAGGCGTTTGACGCATACGTGGTCAAGGCCGACGGCAGCGTTAAAAAGACGAGCGTTTCCACCGGCGCGCTGACCGAGGACGAGCGCCAGATCATCGCGGACGGCTGCTTAATCAACTACTACCGCAACAACTAATTTCTGAGGTTATCTATCAAAGCAACCCACACGATATGTGTAAAAAATACAGCTTCTCCGATTCAGAGAGGCTGTATTTTTATACTATTTCAGTAAATGAGCAAATCCAAAATTTTACGCAAATTCCGATAACGGGCGCGCAATGCGCGCGCTTACCTGACTCCTTCAGTCACGGCTACGCCGTGCCAGCTCCCTCAAAGAGGGAGCTCTTTGATCTGGTTATTCTCCATCTAAGCAATAAGTTACACCTTACCCGTAGGGGCACATTTTGTGCGGAATTTGCTTCTTGCTCAATGATTATCCGTTTCCCGCGCTTACAAAAGATCGTCCAGCTTCTTGGCCGTCAACCGCCTGCGCGGCTTTCGCAACGGGTCGAAGGCGCAGATGGCCGAATACTCGCAGTTTTGGCAGGCGTTAAACGCGCCGCGTTCAACGGGCGAATCGTCCATTTCGCCGCGATAGATTTCCCCCGCCAGCTCCGCTGCCTTGCGCTTTGCAAAATCCAGCAGCTTTTCCATCCCCGCCTCGTCCACCATCGACGCGGCATAACGGCCGTTCGGCTTGCCGTCCTTGGTGACCATCGACCAGGCGTTGCCGCCCTGCGCGCGGAGAATGGCCACGTCGCTAAGCGAAATGCCCTGAAGCGACAGCTTCTTGGCGATCTGCTTTTCCACTTCCTCGCGGATGCGCGATTCGGTCTTGACCGTCGGGTCGGCGATTCGGCAATAGAAGAATCCCGCCGCGTGCGAGCCGGGAACGCGCGACAGCGCCGCCGCCAGATAGAGCAGGAGCTGGAGCTGCAAGCCCCAGTAAACCAGCGTCGGATCAAACTTCCGAGCGCCGCTCTTGTAATCAATCACGCGCAGGCCGCCGCCCGTCATCACATCCACGCGGTCGATCCGTCCCTGCAAATAGACAAACGTGCCGTCGCTCAATTCAAGCACAATCGGCGACAGGCCGTTCTGCCCAAAGACAAACTCCATCCGCAGCGGGCGGAAGCTGCTGTCCGCGTATTGCGAGAGGATGTTGCGCGCCGTCCTTTTGGCCGTTCGGCGAATCCGTCGTGCGACCGCCTCGCCGCGCTTGCTCTCCCCCATCGGGGATTCCCGCCAGGCGTCGATCAGCGGCGAAACGGCTTCATCCATCAGCCTGTCGCAGACCGCCTGCGGCACCTCTGGAAATTCCGGCAGCGCCGTCACGGCCTCGGTGAAGCGCTCGGCGGCCTCGTGGTACAGCGTACCCAGCTCGGCCGCGTCCACGCCCGGCTGCTGCTCCCGCTGCGGCGCAAGGCCGTATCGGACGAAATGCTGATACGGGCACTGGGCAAACGTCTCCAGCCGGGAGACGCTGCTGACCGGCCGCCCGTACAGCGCGCGCGCCAGCGTACCCGTCATCCGCTTTGCCGGAGGATCGCCCAGCCCGCGCGTCACGCCGAGCAGCGCCTGCTTCCCCGTTTCATCCGCAGAGAGCGCCGCCGCGGCCGCCGCATACGCCCCGCCCAGCTCGCGCCGCCCGTCCGCGACCTCCGAAAGCTCAACCGCCAGCGCCTCAAGCGCCGGGGTTCGCGCGCAGAGCATGGCCTCGCGCTCCTCCTGCGCCAGCCCGCCATAAACCGGCATGTTGGGGAACAGCCTTCGAAGCGCCTGCACCGCCGCGCCCTCACGCAGCGCGCGCCCCGTTTCATCCGCCACGGCGTAAGAGACGATCACCCTCTCCTTCGCCCCGGACAGCGCTTTCAGTTCGTCGAGCTGGCCGAGCGCGGCGCTCTCCTGCGGGGTCATGCCCAGATACGCGCCGCTGGCCTCCTGCGCCGCCAGCTGTTCGCCGACGGTGAGCAAGCCGTTATCGCTGCTCCCTGGCATGTCGTTCATCCCGATGGCGAAGAGCGTCCGCACCTGTGCCGTGCGCACGTTGCCGATTTCGCCGCAGATGATCGCGCCGTCCGCAGGCGGAAGCGCCGCCAGCTCGAGCGCGGAAAGGCCGTTTTGAAGCAGCTCCAGCACGATTTTCGCCGGAACGGCCTGCCCGCCGAGCAGCGTGTGAAGCTGGTCGAGCGTCGTCATCATCGCGTTCCAGACCTGCGCGCAGTCCTGCGCCTCCGCCGCGAGATCGGCGGCGTTCAGCTCGTCGCGCATGTCTTCCAGCGTTTCATACGCATGGACGCTTTCCAGCAGCGTCAGGATGGTTTGGATGGTGTCGTCCGCCGTCTTTGCCGCCTGCAAGCCGCGTTGGAGCGCCAAAAGCGGCTCCATCACCTGCTTTCGGCTCTCTTCCAGCGCACCGAGCGCCTCCTCCGTCACGCCCTTGGGATAGCGAAACGGCTTGCGCATGGCCTCGCCGCGCACATCCGCCCCTTCGCAATACGCGCAGAAGCGATCCAGCGCCTCCTGCGTCAAGCCCAAGAAGCCGCTCTGCGCACATTCCAGAATATCCGACAGCCGCCATCCGGCGGAAATCGCCGCCAGCGCGCCGAGGATAAAGCGGCTCAGCGGATGCGCGCCCGCCTTCCGCTTTTCCGCCACATATGTCGCAAGGCCGTACATCGGCAGAATGTTTTGCAGCAGCGCACCGTACCCGCTCTGTTTGGGATAGACGACCGCCATTTGCGAAACGTCCTCCCCCATCGCCGCCAGACGGCGTATTCTCGCCGCCGCCAGATGCACCTCCTGCCGCTTTCCGCTCGCCGCGAGCAGCTCAATCGCCGTCGGCTCGTCCATGCAGGGCGCTGTGCCCAGCGCGTACAGCCGCTTTTCCATGAGCCGGATATCCCGCGGTGCGTCCAGCTCCGCATCCAGCGTCTCGCGCGCCACGGCGATTCCGCGTCCCTTCGCCAGCCTTTCCAACCGCTGCAAGCTGAAATTGACCGGCGCAAAGAGCCGTCCGTCCGGCGCGGCGTTCGCGTCCGTCTCGATGGCCAGCGTCAGCGTTCGGCAGAGCGGCGCAATGCTCAGCAGCTCCGCCGCAAACGTCGGCGTAATCATGTCAAAACCGTATACGAACACATTCTGCCCCTTGAACACGCCGGAGGCCTCGAACCGCGCGCACATCTCCCGCGATATATCCTCCGCATCGGCCAATTCGCCCGCCATCCGCTGCTCGTAGGCCGCGTAGATCCGCGCAATATCGCCGAGCTTGGCCCGCGCGGGGCTTTCCGTGTCCATGCTTTCGGCGCTCCTCGCCACATCGGTTGCCGACAGGCCGCTGCGCTTGAGCGACGCGATCATGTTGGACATGCGCGCCGTGAAGCCGGATGATCCGTTCTGCGCCGCGCCGCGATACACACTCAGCTCGTCCTTCTGCGCCTCGATGATCGAGCTGAGCACCATGCATTTGCCGCGCTCGTCGAAAAGGGTCTGCTTCGGCATACCCGCCAGTTCGAAAACGCGCGACTGAAGCCGTTTCGGCGAGAGCACGTCGATCAGAAACGAACCGCTGACGTGCAGCCGCTCCATGATCTCCAGCTCCGCCTGCAAGGTGTATTGCGACGGCACCAGAAACATGCATTCTTCTCCCCGCGCCGTCGCCTCGCCCAGTCGATCCACGCACGCGGCGAGCAGCCTGTGCGGCCTTGCGGTCAAAATCTTCATCCCGCGACCCTCTCTTTGCCCCAAAATTGTTTCACGTGAAACATCCCGGCCGATGCCGCGCCGTCCGCAGATCGCCGCACCAAAATGTTTCACGTGAAACATTCGGCAGGATTTTTTCTTTCTCATCCAGAATTATATCATAGAAAATCCGGTTATTCCACTTTTTTATCAGGAGGACGCTATGGAAGCCATCGCGCTCATGGCCGATATTCACGCCAATCTGCCGGCCGCAGAGGCCGTCATCGCCGATATTCGCCGAAAGCACAAGCCCGACCGCATCGTGTCTCTGGGCGATCAGGTCAACCTCGGCCCCGCGCCGTGCGACACCCTGCGCCTGCTCCGTGCGGAGGGCGTAACCTGCCTGCACGGCAACCACGAGGGCTACATCCTCTCCGTCATGCGCGGCGAACCCGGTTATGCCGGGGCGAATTTTGCGTCGCTCCGCTTCAACGCCGACCGCCTCACCCCGCAGGAAATCACCTTTGAAAAGGAGCTGACGCTCTCCGGCGTCACGCTCTGCCACGCGATGCCGGGGGACGACCGCTTTCCCGTCCACAACCCGACGCTCGCGCTTCCACGACTGAACGCCATGGCCTTCGAGCCGGGTACGCACATCGTCTGCGGCCACGGCCACAACCCCATGCACTACCGTCTGCCGAACCTGACGCTCGATGTGGTGGGCAGCGTCGGCTGCATGGATGACGGCGTACCGGGCATGACGCTGTATGCCATGCTCTACCTCTCCCCCGGCCGCGTGACGCTCGAGCCCTGCATCGCCCGGTATGACCCGTCGGCACTCAAGCCGCTTTTTATCCGCAGCGGTTTTGCGGAGGCATGCCCAATCATGGCGCACGTCACCTGTCTGCAGCAGCAGCGCAATTTCGATTTTCTCGTGCCCTTCGTCACCCTGGCGCGCAGGCTCTCCGCCGAGAAGCACGAGGCCGAAGTCTCCCGCGAAACGTGGGCACAGGCCGACGCGATGTTTGGTTGGCCGGACGGCCTATCCACCGCCCAGTTTTGGCGCGCGCCCGCAGGACACAGCCGCGCGTGAGGTTTCCCCAAATCCGTGCCCCCTTCAAGACAAGAAAATGGCCGTATCGCCGCCCTCCTGATTTTGGGCAAAACGATACGGCTCTTTTTTTGCGCGTTACAGCAGCGTCTTTTCCTCAAACGCGACGCGGCGCTTCACGTCGGTCATCAGCGCGTCAAACTGTGCCGGGTCGAGTGACTGCGCGCCGTCGCAGAGCGCGACCTTGGGGTTGTTGTGCACCTCGATCATCAGGCCGTCCGCGCCCGCCGCGATGGCCGTCCGCGCAAGCGGCTGCACCATCCACGCGATGCCCGCCGCGTGCGACGGGTCAATGATGACCGGGAGATGCGACTTCTGCTTAATGAGCGGCACGGTGGAGATATCCAGATTGTTGCGAATCATCTTTTCAAACGTGCGGATGCCCCGTTCGCAGAGGATGACGTTCGGGTTGCCGCCCGCCAGCACGTATTCCGCGCTCATCAGCCATTCCTCAATCGTCGCGGAAAGCCCGCGCTTGAGCAGAATCGGTTTGTTCGTCTGCCCCAGCGCCTTGAGCAGCCGGAAATTCTGCATGTTCCGCGCGCCAACCTGAATCACGTCCACATCCGCGAAATCGTCTATCTGCGTTTCGCTCATAATTTCGGTGACAATCGGCAGGCCGGTCTCCTTCTTGGCCTCCAGCAGCAGCTTGAGCCCTTCATTTTCCAGCCCCTGAAAGGAATACGGCGAGGTGCGCGGCTTGAACGCGCCGCCCCGCAGACAGGTTGCGCCGCTCCGCTTGACGTCCTCCGCGATGGAAACGAGCTGTTCGCGGCTTTCCACCGAACAGGGACCTGCGATCACCGTAAACGTCCCCTCGCCAACCGCGCGCCCGCAGACGTTCACATGTGTATCCTTGGGATGGAAGCGCCGGTTTGCCAGCTTATACGGTTCGGAAACGCGGCGCACATCCTCGACGATGTCGCTGGCGCGCAGCCAATCCTCGTCAACGTGCGTCGTATCGCCGACAAGGCCGAGAATCGTTTCCGTCGCGCCCTGGCTGTAATGGATATCCACGCCCTGCTGTTTGATCTGGCTCATCAGGGCTTCAACGCGCGCTTTCTGTGCACCGGGTCTTAAAATGACAATCATGGCGGCTTCTCCTTTTTCGCTTCTTTACTTTGACAGTTTGTTGCTTTGTTTCGGGGATAAAA
>ENA-OQRB01001341-OQRB01001341.1-human-gut-metagenome-genome-assembly--contig:-NODE-1341-length-14461-cov-8.058240_pt1 | contig 14461 bp, 18 predicted proteins | sample MGYA00243235_ERZ505100 | MGnify/ENA primary metagenome ERZ505100 (study PRJEB26097, sample SAMN02712145) | human gut metagenome | biome: Gut microbiome | host: Homo sapiens | place: Denmark...
TTCCGCGCCAGAAAAACCTTGAAAACATCTGTTTTCAAGGTTTTTCTCATTTTCCGGATATGCAGCGGGCTGCCGCTTCTGCGGCAGCCCGGATTTTTTATCAGTCGCCCATCAGCAGGTCCATGACATACATTTCGAGTTTCTCGAAATTCTGCTCCTTGACGCAGGCAGCCTGGAATTCGTAGTCGAATCTCTTGACCTTGTCCAGCAGCTTCTCGAAGATCTTCTTGGAGTTGATGAGGTGGCGGTAGCAGTCCTCGTCGGGCTGGGTACGCATAGCCTTGACGTCGAGACCGACGCACTCGAAGTTGCCGCGGTCGCCGAAGTTGTTTTCGTACAGAACCTTGACCTGGTTGAATGCGTTGCGCAGGTTGTCAACGCCGAACGCCTTATCCTGGTCATAGCGGCAGCCGTTCTGGTCGTTCAGATGCACGCCCCACAGCTTGTTCAGAGCCAGTGCGAAGCCCATGTCGTTTGCGGGATCGAGACCAGCGAGGATGGAGTGCGCGGATTCAATGCACAGGCCGACACGGTTCGGATCAACAGTGTAAGCGCCGACAGCCAGTGCGTGACCGGCAGTGCCGCAGATGGAGCGGTCGATGGGCTCATTGGGCTTCGGCTCGACGAGAATCAGCGCATCATCACGATAGGTCAGGATGTCGTTGAACGCGTCGCGCAGCTGGAGGGTCATTTCAACGGGATTCTTGCCCTCGGCGCAGAGCGTGCCCTCACGGGCCAGCCACAGCTGGATCTTGTTCGTGCCAAGCGCCTTAGCGATGTCGCAGGAGCGGCGGGCACGCCACTGGGCAAACTCACGGTCTTCCTTGCGGGAAGCAGTGAAGCCGCCGTCATTCGTGCGCTTGTCGAACCACAGACGCGGCGCGACAAACTCTGCAAACAGGCCGTATTTGTCGAGCATCGCCTTGACGTCCTTTGCGTAGTCGATGATCTGCTTCTCGGTCATGTTGTTCATGTCGGGAACGGCGTCGTCGTCATGGAACTGCATGCCGGCCAGGCCGATCTCGGCGTACTTCTTCATTTTCTCCTCGAGAGGAATGCTCTTGCGATGGCCGGGGCCAAAGGTTTCGTTGCCCTCGTGGACGTTCCACGGGCCTGCGGTAAATCTGAATGTTGCCATGTCTGTATCCTCCTGTATCCATTGTTTGGTTTTATACAAATATGCGCTTGAGGGCGGATGGTTTCTGGCGAGAACCGCCTTCGGATATCATTATCATAGCGGAACCGGCCGTTTCTTCAATGTTAGACTTGCTTTTTTTATCCGACAATCTTGCGATTTCAAGTTTTTCAGCAGTCTTTCACAAATTCGTATCTTCGGATTTGTGCGGTTCATCAACGAACGGAGGAAAACTTTTTTCGCCGAAATATCCCCCCGGGGCGCTTGCGTCGGTGCTCGGCTGCGTCGTCACGCTTCAGCTTGGTGCGTTCTCCGTTGTGCTGGAGACGACGCTCTCCGGCATCACGGCTCTGCCGCTCGGTGCGTTTGCGGCGCTGATGCAGCCAATCCATCTGGCGATTGGCTTGGTCGAGGGCCTGATTACCGCGGCGGTGCTGCTTTTCGTCTATCAGACGCGGCCCGAACTTTTGCAGGGCGCAGCAGGTACCGGCGCGAAAAACCGCTGCTCGCGCAAGGCGGCGCTGGCGATTCTGGCAGCCGCAGCGCTTGTCATTGGCGGCGGACTGTCGCTGCTGGCAAGTTCCAGCCCGGACGGACTGGAATGGTCGCTGTTCCCGGTTGCAGGTTATCAGCTTGCCGGGCTTCCGATGCGTCTGTGCTTTCAGAAGCTGCGCATGGTGCTGCCGCTCGTGTGCGCGGTCGGGCTTTTAAATCCGCTGTTTGACCGGCAGATCATGGTGCAGGTCGGCACGCTTGCCGTCTCAGGCGGCGTGTTGTCCATGCTGACGTTGATTTTGAAGGGCGTTTTCTGCCTGCTTGCGTCGTTCCTGCTGATGGCCACGACCACGATCGAGGCAATCTGCCGCGCGCTGCGGCAGCTGCATGTACCGAAACTGCTGACAAACCTTCTGCTGCTGACGTTTCGCTATGTCGGTCTGCTTCTTTCCGAGGTCGCCGTGATGCAGCAGGCCTACAGCCTCCGCGCGCCGGGGCAGAAGGGGATTCATATTTCCGCGTGGGGCTCGTTTCTCGGCCAGCTGCTGCTGCGCAGCATGGATCGGGCGCAGGCGCTCTACGAGAGTATGGAGTTGCGCGGGTTCAGCGGCGAATTCCCCGGCGCTGTGCGCGGACGAGGCTCGGCGGCGGCGTGGCCGTATGCACTCGTGTGTCCGGCGCTGATGCTGCTGGCTCGTTATTTTGATTTGTCCGCGCTTATGGGCGGACTGTTTGTCTGAGACAGGAGGCGCTTATGCTGGTATTTGATCACGTCAGCGTATTTTACGGCGGAACGCAGGTACTGCGCGGCCTTTCGTTTTCCATTCGGGACGGTGAACAGGTCGGCCTGCTCGGCGCGAACGGCGCGGGAAAGTCCACGCTTATGAAGGCCGCGCTCGGCCTCGTCCCGTATACGGGCAGCATCACCGTGGATGGTCTTCCCGTCACGCGGGAAAACCTGCCTGCCGTGCGTCGGAAGCTGGGCTATGTGCTGCAAGACGCAGATAATCAGATGTTCATGCCGACCGTGCTGGACGATATGCTCTTTGGGCCGATGAACTACGGTCTGAGCCGCGCAGAGGCCGAGCGGCAGGCGGACGAAACGCTTGCCAGTTTGCACATGGAGCATCTGAAGCTGCGCCACAACCACAAAATGTCCGGTGGAGAAAAGCGCATGGCTGCTATCGCGGTCATTCTTGCCATGAAGCCGGATATGCTTTTCATGGACGAGCCGTCCACCGCGCTCGACCCGCGCAACCGCCGCACATTGATCAATGTCCTGCGCGCAAGGCCGGAGACGAAACTGATTGCCTCGCACGATCTGGATCTGGTTCTGGAAACGTGCCGCCGCGTGCTTCTGATCGCGGACGGCGCATTGGCTGCCGACGGCCCCGCGCAGGAACTTCTGCGCGACAAGGCGCTTCTGGAAGCAAACGGGCTGGAACTGCCGCTGTGCCTCGCAGGTGTCCCGGAATTCTGAATCTTGCATTCCCGAAACGCATACAGTATAATGGACGCGTCCGGGAAAAGGAAGAAATAAGAGAATTCAGAAAGGACTGTGTAGTTTATGAGTTGTTCAGAATTAAAAGCCCGCGCAAGAGCACAGCTCGGCGGCGGTATTTTTCAGAATCTCTGGATGATGGGGCTGGCCGTGTGCCTGCTGATCGGCCTGATGGAGTCGGCTGCCGCCGGCATTATCCCCGGCATCGGCGCACTGCTTGTAGTCGGTCCGCTGGAATATGGTATGGCATATATTTTCCTCAAGCAGGCGCGCGACCATCAGTCCGTGCAGCTGGGCGATATGTTCCATGGCTTTCAGGACGATTTCGGCGGAACGTTCCTCATCGGCCTTATGACGTCGCTTTTCACGTTCCTGTGGTCGCTGCTGTTCGTCATCCCCGGCATTGTCAAGGCGTATGCCTATTCTATGGCATACTATATCAAGCTTGATCATCCCGACTACGGCTGGAAGGCCTGCATTGACGAAAGCCGCCGTCTGATGGACGGGCACAAATGGGAGAAATTTGTGCTTGACCTGAGTTTCCTCGGCTGGATCATCGTCGGCTCTTTGTGCCTCGGCGTCGGCACGCTCTGGGTCACGCCGTACATGGAAGCGGCAAACGCGCAGTTCTACGAATACGTCCGCACCTGCCCGTCCGTGATGGAAGACTGAAAGGCGGCTGCGTATTCATGCTTTGCCGGGCGGACACTGCTGTCCGCCCGGCAAAATACACCGCCGGCAAAGCCGGCAGAAAGGCAAATGCCATGAGACTCGATAAATATCTGAAGGTTTCCCGCCTTATCAAGCGCCGCACAGTTGCAAACGAGGCGTGCGACAACACCCGCGTGACAGTTAACGGTAAGCCCGCCAAGGCCAGCTATGACGTCAAGGTCGGCGATCATATCGCCATCGCCTTCGGCGCGCGAACCGTCACGGTCGAGGTACTCGCCGTGGCCGAGGCTGTGCGCAAGGACGACGCGGCGGCCATGTACCGCGAAATCTGAACATAAAAAAAGCTGCATAGGCCCGTCCTTCCCGCGTATATATGTAGGGAGAAGCCGGCATACCCGGACAGAAGAAAGGATGATACCATGCAGCAGGCGCTGATCGAAACGAACCTTGCCCAGCAGCCGCACCGGCTGACGCTCGACTCGCGCAGCCGTCTTTCCATCACAGGCGTTCTGGAGGTCGAAAGCTTTGACGACACAGAGATTCTGCTGACCTCCACGCGCGGCCCGATGTCCATCCGCGGACAGGGGCTGCATCTGCAGCAGCTGTCTATCGACGGCGGGCAGGTTTTGGTCGATGGGAGCGTCGATGCGATCTCGTATGAGGATGATATTCCGCGCGGCGGCTTTTTCGCCCGGCTGTTTGGCTGATGGAGATCCCTGTCTCGGCGCAGGCGCTGACCTTTGCGCAGGGGGTGCTTCTGGGGCTGGGGCTGTGTCTGGCATACGATCTGCTGCGGGCGCTGCGGCGGCTCTTGCCGCAGACGGGCTTCGCAGCGGACGCACTGTTCGGGCTGCTGCTCACGGCCTCGTTTTTGTCCTTCGCGCTCACGGCGGGGCAGGGACAGTTCCGGCTGTATGTGTTCCTCGCTGTATTTTTGACCGCTGTTTTGTATTTTCTGACGCTCAGCCCGTTTGTGCTGCGCGTATTCCGGACGCTTTTCCGCCTGCTGGGGCGGATTTTGCGGACGCTGCTCGCGCCGCTGCGCTTTTTCTTGAAATTTCTCAAAAAAATTTCAAAAACCCTCTTTGCAAGTTTCCGAAAATGGGGTACAATGACCTGTAAGCATATTCTCGATTGGAAACACGCACAACTCGAAAGGAGCAGACGCCGGAATGAAATTCGTCAAGTCGTCTCTGCTGGTCAAGCTGGTGATTCTGATCCTCGTTGTGTACGCCACTGTTACCCTGGTGCGCCTTCGTTCCCAGATCAACGAAAAGGAAGCCGAAGCCGCCGGGCTGACAAGTTCTATCGCAAGCACACAGCAGGAAAATGACCGTCTGCAGAGTTCGATCGACGCACTCGACACACCCGATGGGCTGGAACAGGTCGCGCGCGACCAGCTCGGCATGGTTTCAGAGGGTGAGATTGTCTTTGAAGACGTCGGTGACTAACAAAATGGGGGATTAGGATAGAAAGATGCAGTTGAAGGTTGGAGAAATTGTTGAAGGAACCGTCAAGAGTCTGACAAAATTCGGCGCGTTCGTCGCGCTGGACGCAAATACGACCGGACTTGTCCACATTTCCGAGGTCGCGCACACCTATGTGAGCGATCTGCACGAGTATCTGACCGAGGGTCAGACCGTCAAGGTCATGGTCATCGGACTGGACAATGGAAAGATCAATCTTTCCATCAAGCGCACGCTGCCTGCGCCCACGCGCCAGCAGAGCCAGCGTCCGCGCGGCGGCGCACAGCAGCGCCAGGCGCAGCCGAACCGGCAGCAGCCGTCCGCGCCGCAGCAGAAATCGTTCGACGATATGCTCAAGCAGTTTATGTCTGAGTCCGACAGCAAAATGTCCTCCATCCGCGCCTATTCCGACCACAAAACAAAAACCAGAAGAAGATAACGTCATTCGCCCCAGCGCGGTCTGCCGCGCCGGGGCGGCGTTTTATGAGGCATCAAAATATGAAGCATGTCATCATCACCGGCGGCTCACGCGGCATCGGGGCCGCAGCCGTGCGCGCGTTTTCTGCGCGCGGCGATCAGGTCGCATTTCTCTATGAAAAGGAAGCCGAACAGGCGGCGGCCGTCGCTGCGGAGACGGGCGCGCTTGCTATCCGCTGCGATGTGTCGGACGAGGCGGCGGTGAACGCTGCGTTTGCGCAGCTTTCTGGTACGGATATCCTCATCAATAACGCCGGGATCGCGGATTATGATCTCATCAATGTGATCACGCCCGAGCGGTGGCGCAGGCTGTTCGCCGTCAACGTGGACGGCGCGTTCTACTGCATCCGCGCAGCCCTCCCCCATATGCTGCGGCAGCAGTCCGGCTGCATCCTCAACGTCAGTTCCATGTGGGGACAGGTCGGTGCGTCGTGCGAGGCAGCGTATTCGGCGACGAAGGGCGCGATTCTGGCTTTGACCAAAGCGCTGGCGCAGGAACTGGGGCCGTCCGGTATCCGCGTGAACGCCGTCGCGCCGGGCGTCATTCAGACCGACATGTGCGCGCATGTAGACCCCGCCGTCATGGAGAGCCTGCGGCAGCAGACGCCCATCGAGCGGCTGGGCACGCCGGAGGATATCGCGCGGGCGATGGTCTATCTGGCAGATGCAGCGTTTATTACCGGGCAGGTCCTGCCCGTCAATGGAGGATTCGTCATTACCTGAACTTGCTTTTACAAAGGAGGAACCCATGAAACGCTTCTTGCACAGACTCTCGCTCCTGTTCGTCGTTCTTCTGCTGCTGACCACAGCGGTTTTCGCCGACATGGGCCCCAAGCCGCAGCTTACCGTCGTCGTGGAACACGCGCCGTCAGAACTGTATTATCTCGACCTGCTTGCAGAGGGCGAATACGAGTACGACCCTGACTTCGCCATGGATGAAACCGATCTTGACCCCGAGCTGCTGGCCGCATTCCGCGCCGCGATCCCTGACGGCTGGCACGCCTGCATCGCCGAGGGCACAACCGGCGCTCCGATCTGGGGGAAACTCACCGGCGACCCTGCCGGACCCACGAATTATCACAGCTTCCGCTATTACGGCGTCCCAGAGACATACCGCATTCTGATCGTCACGGCCTCCGGCGAGACGTTTTTGTCGGACGTACTGACACGCAGGACGCTCCAGTCCTCTGTCACGGTCGATTGGGTGGCGAAGACGGCGAAGCCGCCGCTGCAGTCCGAAGGGTATCTGCTGCAATTCGCCGCGACGTTTGTGCCGACGATTTTGATCGAACTTGTGGTCCTGCTGCTGTTCGGATTCAAGCTGAAAGAGAACTGGAAGCCGTTCCTGCTCGTCAATCTTGTGACGCAGGGGCTGCTGCACGGATATTTTGCGCTGTTCGCCGTCAACAACGGCGTCGGGCCGTGGTATTTCATGCTCTTTATCCCGGCGGAGTTGGTGATTGCACTGCTCGAGGCATTTATCTACCGCGCCGCACTCAAGGGCCGGTCAAAGCGCCGTGCGTTCCTCTGCGGCCTGTGCGCCAACGTCTGCTCAGCCGCGCTCGGCTATTTCCTTGCAGAGCCGGTCTGGCGATTTGTTGTATCGATCAGCTGAGGTGCAGATGAAAAGCCTCCTCTTGCCGTGCCCCGCACGGTAAGGGGAGGTGGCATTTTCGAGGAAAATGACGGAGGGGATTTGTTGCAAAGTTCAGAGTTCTCCGAAATTTGCAGCGTTCGAATCCCCTCAGGCCCGTTGGGCCAGCTCCCCTTGTGCCCAAGGGGAGCCTTTCGTGCGTGTGAATTTGCCGAAGATTTTCGTAAAACGCTGCTTTCTGCCGGGCGGACAGCGTCGTCCGCCCCTATGGAGCAGGCATATATCCGGACTTTTTGACAGACTGACAAAAATTCAATGCAGAAAGCCGGATTTTTGGGGTGAATCTGCCATTGACATTTTCTGACCCGCTGTATATAATGGCTCCAGAAATCAGGAAAGGAGCCGACACGCGATGAAAAAGCTGTTTACGACCGCTATGATGATGCCCATGTGCATGCGCCGCATGTGCATGTTTTCGCGTACCCAAAAATCGGCTCGCTTTGTTTCATAAATTTCCATATTGGCAGACAATCCGCCAATCCCGGAGCTGAGAAACGATGTGAGTTTCCCGGCTCTTTTTATTTGTCTCAGAAAACCTATTAAAACACTGTGGAAGGGGATTTCCCATGATCGAGCTGAAACACCTCGGCAAAATCTATTCCTCGACCTCCGGCAGCGTGGAAGCGCTGAAGGATGTGAATCTGACTATCGCGGACGGCGAGATCTTCGGCATTATCGGCCTGTCCGGAGCGGGCAAATCGACGCTTGTGCGCTGCATCAACCTGCTCGAGCGCCCGACCTCCGGAGAGGTCTGGGTAGACGGTCGGAATCTGACGACGCTCAGCCAGAAGGACCTTCTGCAGGTTCGCCGTCAGATCGGTATGATCTTCCAAAGCTTCAATTTGCTTGAGCAGCGCACGGTTCTGCGCAACGTCTGCTTCCCGCTTGAGATCTCCGGTACGCCGAAGGCGGAGGCAAAGAAGCGCGCGGAGGAACTTCTGAAGGTCGTGGGCCTTGCTGACAAGGCTGCAAGCTTCCCCTCGCAGCTTTCCGGCGGACAAAAGCAGCGCGTTGCCATCGCCCGCGCACTGGCAACCAATCCCCGATATCTGCTGTGCGACGAAGCGACCAGCGCCCTTGACCCCAACACAACGCGCTCCATTCTCGAACTGCTGCGCGAGATCAACAAGTCTCTCGGCGTGACGATCATCGTCATTACACACGAGATGAAGGTCATCGACCAGATCTGCGACCGCGTGGCTGTCATTGACAAAAGCTGTATCGCCGAAGAAGGCCGCGTGGCAGACGTCTTTACGAATCCCAAGTCTGATATCGCGCGCGAGCTCGTGCTTCCGCAGGAGCGCCCGGTGCTCGATCCCACGACCGGCGGCCGGAAGCTGCGCTTGATCTTCAACGGCGAGGATACGCAGAAGCCCGTCATTTCCGAAATGATCCTGGCTTGCCGCGTGCCTGTGAATGTGCTGTTTGCCGATACGAAATCCGTCGAAGGCGCGGCTTACGGCCATATGATTCTCGAACTGCCGAACGACGAGCACGATGCAGAAAAGGTCGTCAGCTGGCTGAAAAACAGCGGCCTGACGTGGAAGGAGGAGCGGTAAATGGCTACCGAATATTTCGTAAAGCTGTGGGACAACAATATTATCCAGCTTGGCATCTGGCAGACGATTTACATGACCGCTCTCACGACGATTTTCGCGTATCTCATCGGCCTGCCGCTGGGCGTCATCCTCTGGGCGACAGACAAGGATGGCCTGCACCCCAATAAGGGCGTCAACACCGTGCTCGGTTTCATCGTAAACTTCTTCCGTTCCATCCCGGCGGTCATTCTCATGGTCGCTATGATCCCGGCGGCAAAGCTGCTGCTCGGCACCTCGACCGGCAACGGCGCGGTCATCGTCACGCTGATCATTGCTGCTGCGCCGTATGTGGCGCGCATGGTCGAATCCTCCTTGAAAGAGGTTCCCGCAGGCGTGATTGAGGCAGCACAGGCAATGGGCTGCACAAATTTTCAGATCATCTGGCATGTGCTGCTGCCCGAGGCAAAGCCCTCGCTCATCTCCGGCTGCGTCATTTCAACCGTCACCATCCTCAGCTACACGGCGCTTGCCGCGACGCTGGGCGGCACGGGTCTTGGACAGATTGCCATCATCCACGGCCACCAGAGAAGCCAGAAGCTGGTCGTCTGGGTCTGCGTGCTGCTGATTGTTGTGATCGTCCAGCTGATTCAGATTGTCGGCACGACCGTCGTCCGCAAGACCGACAAGCGCGCCCGCTGAGTAACCGCTGAAAGGAGTTTTCCATGAGATTGATTTTTGAGCGGCTGCTCCGCATCAACTGGCGATGCGGACGAATGTGACCGAAGCCATTCGCACGTTAAAAACGAACTGACTCTTTCAAACTTCTAAAAATAACAAAAGGAGATTTTATCATGAAAAAGGTACTTGCAATCGTTCTTTCCGCCCTGCTGCTCGTCGCCGCGCTTGCCGGCTGCGCTTCCAAGAGTGAGACCGCTTCCAACGACACCCCCGCCTCCACCGATACTGCTGCTTCCACCGATGGCAAGCTTGAGGTGCTGAAGGTTGGCGCTTCCTCCACTCCGCACGCTGAAATTCTCGAGCAGGTTAAGGACACGCTGGCTGCCGAGGGCTATGACCTCCAGATCGTGATCTACGACGACTATGTGCTGCCCAACCAGTCCTTGGCTGACGGCTCGCTCGATGCGAACTACTTCCAGCACACCCCGTATCTGAACAGCTTCAACGCTTCCAACGGCACGGATCTCGTCGCTGCTGCCAAGATCCACTATGAGCCGTTCGGCCTCTACGGCAATGGTGTTTCCTCTGTTGCGGACATTGCCGCTGACGCAACCATCCTGATCCCGGCTGACGACTCCAACGAGACGCGCGCGCTGCTTCTGCTGGCACAGGAAGGCCTCATTGAACTGCCCGCCGACGCCTCCGCTGAAAAGGGCGTGACCACGCTGGATATCGTTGATGCGAAGGGCCATGACGTACAGCCGCTGCAGGCCGATACCGTCCCCGCACAGCTGGCCAACTCCAACCCCGGTACGGTCGCTGTTATCAACGGCAACTACGCGCTGCAGGCTGGCCTCCATGCCTCTGATGCGCTTGCCATTGAAGACGCTTCCGGCGACGCCGCACAGACCTACGCCAACATCGTCGCCTGCCGCGCAGGTGAAGAAAGCAGCGCCAAGATCCAGGCGCTTGTCAAGGCGCTCCAGTCCGACGCTGTGAAGGAGTATATTGAAAAGACCTACAACGGCGCTGTCGTTGCGATCTTCTGAGTTTTCTGCTCTACCGCCCGGCTCCATTTCTGGAGCCGGGCGGTTTTGTCTTTTCTCCGCAGCAAAAAACCGAGGCGGCTGTTTTCAGCCCCCTCGGTTTTCTCTGAACGATTCGCTTATTTCTCCATCAAGCCAACACAGTCATAATACGGCTTGGAGGCGATAAGTGCTTTGTTCTCTTTAAAGATATTGTGCATGAGCGTAATGACGGCATAATCGCACTGCTCCATGGCTTCGGCAAGAGAATAATTATGGTATCCCGCCACGTCGCCCCGAATATACGGCTCACAGGCAAGAACCTCATAGCCGCGCGCTTTCAGGATGTTCGCAAACAGGACGGACGGGCTTTCGCGCGTATCGTCAATGTTAGCTTTGAAACTCATGCCGAGCACGGCAATTTTTGCGCCGGGCTTCACGTCGCGCGCGATGCGGTCCGCCGTCCAGGCGGGCTTGCCATCGTTGACAAGACGCGCCTCGTAGATGAGCGGCGTAATATCCTCGAACTTCTCATGGATGAACCACGGATCAACCGCGATGCAGTGTCCGCCGACACCGACACCGGGCGAATGCACGTTCACTCTGGGGTGGCAGTTGGCAAGTTCAATCAATTTGAACACGTCGATGCCGAGCCGGTCGCAGACTTTGCTGAGTTCGTTGGCATAGGCGATGTTGATATCGCGGAACGTGTTTTCCGTCAGCTTGCACATCTCGGCAGTCAGATCATCCGTCAGGCGGATCGTGCCGCCGGTGACGACCTTTTCATAGATTTCCTTGGCGAATTGCGCCGATTCCGGACGGTTCGAGCCGATGATGCGGTCATTCTCGCGCAGTTCAATGAGCATCCGGCCGGGGATGATGCGCTCCGGGCAGTGCGCTGTCATAAACTGCTCCGGTGCAAGGCCGGACACCTCAGAGACAATCTTCTCCACCATGCGCGTGGAGTAGGGAGGCGAGGTGGATTCGAGCACGCAGAGATTCCCCGCGCGCAGAACAGAGCCGACCTCCCTTGCGGCGGATTCAACAAAGCGCATGTCGGACACGCGCTTGTGCTCCTCCGTCTCGCGGTAGGGCGTCTGGACGCAGATGATAAAGACGTCAGCCGGCTCCGGCTTTGTCGTAAAGTGCAGGCGGCCGGTTGCCATGGCCTTCGTCATGGCGTCCTGTAAGCCGGGTTCTACAATATGGATATGGCCCGCGTTCAGCGTGTCCACGACGGTATCCTTCACGTCGAAGCCGCAGACCTCATAGCCCGCCAGCGTAAATGTGATGGCGGTGGGGAGGCCGATATAGCCGCAGCCCATGATCTCGATTTTTTTCATGCTTTTTCGCTCCTTTGTATGCAAACATACAAGGATACTATATCCTATTTTTTACGCTTTTGCAAGCAGAGTCTGCACCATATCCGTCTTTTCCCACGGCAGATCAAGTTCCGCGCGGCCAAAGTGGCCGTAACCGGCGGTCTGACGGTAGATCGGGCGGCGCAGGTCAAGCGTCTTGATGATCGCCGCTGGGCGCAGGTCAAAGCATTCACGCACAAGCTGGGCCAGCTTATCATCCGCGATCTTGCCGGTTCCATATGTCTCGACGAGAACGGAAACAGGGTGCGCCACGCCGATGGCGTAGGCCAGCTGCAGCTGGCAAGCGTCTGCCAAACCTGCTGCAACCAGATTTTTTGCGATATAGCGTGCCATGTACGCGCCGCTGCGGTCAACCTTCGTGGGGTCCTTGCCGGAGAACGCGCCGCCGCCGTGGGCCGCATAGCCGCCGTAGGTATCGACGATGATCTTGCGGCCCGTAAGGCCCGAGTCGCCGGCAGGCCCGCCGATGACGAAGCGGCCCGTCGGGTTCACATAGTATTTTGTGTTCTCGTCCAGCAGGCGCGACGGCAGGTTCGGCTCGATGACCGTCTCAATAACGGCCTTGCGCAGATCGTCGATGGCGATGGAGTCTGCGTGCTGAGTGGAAACAACGACAGTATCGATGCGGGCGGGCATGCCGTCGGGGCCGTATTCCACGGAAACCTGGCTCTTGCCGTCCGGGCGGAGCCACGGCAGAAGGCCGGACTTGCGTGCGTGGGTCAGCGCCTTGGTGAGATTGTGCGCGTAGGCAATGGGCGCGGGCATGAGTTCCTTCGTCTGTGTGCAGGCAAAACCGAACATCATGCCCTGATCGCCTGCGCCGGTCGTACCGTCGTCATACGCATTGTCAACGCCCATGGCGATATCCGGGGACTGCCGCCCCATGGCGACCATGACATTGCAGCTGTGGCCGTCAAAGCCCATCTCGGGGCGGTCATAGCCTGCGTCGCAGATGGCCTTGCGGGCGATCTGGGCGATGTCGATGCGGGCGGACGTGGTGATCTCGCCCATGACGAGCACCATGCCGGTCGTCGCCGCCGTCTCGCAGGCGACGCGGCCCATGGGGTCCTGCTCGAGCACGGCGTCGAGTACGCTGTCGGAGACAAGGTCGCACAGCTTATCGGGATGTCCCTGTGTAACGGACTCTGAAGTAAAGATTTTTCTGTTGTTCATATCTGATTCCTTTCCGGGCATAAAAAAGCGCCCTGCCCGAGGGGCAGAACGATATACGGTTCTCTCCCTCATCTTTCGATTCCTTCGCCGGATTTGGCACCTTGCTGTGCAGCAGGTTGCCGGGTTTCATAGGGCCGTTCCCTCCACCACTCTTGATAAGGCTGTTCAGTTGTACCCTGATTATACAAAAACCGCTGAAAAAGTCAAGAGAAAAGTTTTTCTTTCGGCAAATTCCTCTGTTTATCCCGCGTCAAACGCGCCTATACTCCAGAAGAACAGAATGTTTACATTTGCAGGGTAGATTTTTCCGACCGAAGCCGGTATGATGAAACCTGAACATCAGGAGGGTGAACGCTATGAAGGATCTTCGCAGACGGTTTGAACGCTTCTGCCTCAAAAACCGGGGCAAGGGCATTCCGAATCTCATGCTCGTCATTGCCATTGGAAATCTGGCGGTCTATATGCTCTCGCGTATCGACCCCAGCAACATCGTCTACAGCTATCTCTGCTTCAGCCGCTCCGCCATTCTGCGCGGACAGGTCTGGCGGCTGTTTTCGTACATCTTTACGTACCTGAACGACGTGCGGGGCGCGGGACTGCTGTTGGCGGCGGTGTCGCTGTTCTGCTATTATCAGTTCGGCAAGATCCTCGAGAGCTACTGGGGCTCGTTCCGCTTCAACCTCTATTATCTCACCGGGCTCGTTTTGACCGATCTGGCCGCGCTGCTGCTCGGCTCCGGGGCGGACGCGTCCGCGCTGAACCTCAGCCTGTTTCTCGCCGTCGCGACCATCGCGCCGGAGGCGAAGGTGCTGCTGTTCTTCTTCATTCCGGTCAAGATCAAGTGGATGGCCATTCTGGACGCGTGCTACTTCGCGTACATCATCTTCTTCTGCGCCGCCTCCCGCTATTGGATCGGCGTGGTGCTGCCGCTCGTGGCGCTGCTGAACTTCTTTGTGTTCTTCGCGCCGGAGCTGGGGCGCTTTGCCAAGCGGGAGCAGACGCGGACCAAGCAGGCGGCGCACTTCCACAACGCCGTCCGCCAGACGCAGCGCGAGCAGCAGAGCCAGGGCTACCGCCACAAGTGTGCGGTCTGCGGCCGCACCGACGTCACGAATCCGGAGCTGCAGTTCCGCTACTGCTCGAAGTGCGCGGGCTATCACTGCTTCTGCTCCGACCACATTTTCAACCACGTCCACTTTACGGACGAAAATCCCTGAGGAGGCATTGTTATGGCATTGACCAGAGAGCAGGCATGGGACCTGCTC
>ENA-OQRB01001344-OQRB01001344.1-human-gut-metagenome-genome-assembly--contig:-NODE-1344-length-14430-cov-5.381983_pt1 | contig 14430 bp, 11 predicted proteins | sample MGYA00243235_ERZ505100 | MGnify/ENA primary metagenome ERZ505100 (study PRJEB26097, sample SAMN02712145) | human gut metagenome | biome: Gut microbiome | host: Homo sapiens | place: Denmark...
ATAATAAGACGTTAGCAGCTCAGTTATACGGAGAGTTCAAGGAGATGTTCCCCGAGAACGCAGTGGAATATTTTGTCTCCTACTACGACTACTACCAGCCGGAAGCTTATGTTCCGTCATCCGACACTTACATTGCCAAGGACTCTGCCATCAACGATGAGATCGACAAGCTCCGCCACTCTGCGACAGCAGCGCTTTCTGAGCGGAATGATGTCATCATTGTGGCAAGTGTGTCCTGCATTTACGGACTGGGTTCGCCGATTGATTACAAGGAGATGGTGATTTCACTTAGACCGGGCATGATCAAAGACAGGGATGAAGTTCTGAAGAAGTTGGTTGAGATCCAGTATGACCGCAATGATATGGATTTCAAGCGTGGAACGTTCCGGGTGCGAGGAGATGTGGTTGAGATTTTCCCGGCGTATTCGGAAAAAATTGCATACAGAGTTGAATTTTTCGGTGATGAGATAGACAGAATAACAGAGATTGATACATTGACCGGTGAAGTGTTGAATGTGATCGGGCATGTGGCAATTTTCCCGGCATCTCATTATGTAGTGTCCAAGGAGAATATGGAGCGTGCCATCGGGGAAATTGAAGAAGAACTGGAGCAGCAGATCCGTTATTTTAAAGGGGAAGATAAGCTTCTGGAAGCACAGCGTATTTCTGAGAGAACGAATTTTGATATAGAAATGATGCGAGAGACAGGATTTTGTTCCGGAATTGAAAACTATTCGAGGCATCTGACCGGGCAGAAAGCAGGGGAGCCGCCATGTACATTGATTGACTATTTTCCGGATGATTTTCTGATCATGATCGACGAGTCGCATAAGACGATTCCACAGATTGGAGCCATGTATCACGGCGATCAGTCGAGAAAGACAACACTGGTAGATTATGGATTCCGTCTGCCGTCGGCAAAGGATAACAGACCGCTCAGCTTTGGGGAATTTGAAAGTAAGATTGACCAGGTACTGTTTGTATCGGCGACACCGGGAGAGTACGAGGAGTCTCATGAACTGCTGCGGGCAGAGCAGGTAATCCGACCGACAGGTCTTCTGGATCCGGAAGTAGAAGTGCGTCCGATCGAAGGACAGATTGATGATCTGATCAGTGAGGTAAATAAAGAAACAGCGAAGAAGAATAAGGTACTGATCACAACGCTGACAAAGCGTATGGCGGAAGATCTGACCGATTATATGCGGGAGCTTGGCATTCGTGTGAAATATTTACATTCGGATATTGATACTCTGGAAAGGACAGAGATCATCCGGGATATGCGTTTGGATGTATTTGATGTACTGGTTGGAATTAACCTGCTTCGAGAAGGTCTGGATATTCCGGAGATCACACTGGTAGCGATTCTGGATGCGGACAAAGAAGGTTTTCTGCGTTCGGAAACTTCATTGATCCAGACCATTGGCCGTGCGGCGAGAAATGCAGAGGGGCATGTTATCATGTATGCGGATAACATGACGGATTCGATGCGGATGGCGATTGATGAGACGATGCGCCGTCGTGAGATTCAGATGAAATACAATGAAGAACATGGAATCACGCCACAGACGATCAAGAAGTCGGTGCGTGATCTGATCAGTATTTCAAAGAAGGTTGCAGCAGAAGAGATGAAGCTGGAAAAAGATCCGGAATCCATGAGTGCGGCAGAGCTGGAGAAGCTGATCAAGAAGCTGGAAAAGCAGATGAAGAAAGCGGCAGCAGAGCTGAATTTCGAGGCGGCAGCAGAGCTGCGTGATAAGCTGATCGAGCTGAAAAAGCATTTGAATGAGATGGAGTAAAGCGAAGAGATAGAAGAGGAAGAACAGATGGCTGAAGAAAAGAAAGAACTGATAAAGATCAGAGGTGCGAACGAGCACAATCTGAAGAATCTTGATGTAGATATTCCGAGGAACAAACTGGTAGTACTGACCGGTCTCAGTGGTTCCGGCAAATCATCCCTTGCATTTGATACAATTTATGCAGAGGGACAAAGACGATATATGGAATCTCTGTCTTCTTACGCAAGACAGTTCCTTGGGCAGATGGAGAAGCCGAATGTAGAAAGTATTGAAGGGCTTTCACCGGCGATTTCCATCGACCAGAAGTCTACGAACCGCAATCCGAGATCCACAGTCGGAACCGTGACGGAGATTTACGATTATTTTCGACTGCTGTATGCAAGAATCGGGATTCCGCATTGTCCGAAGTGTGGAAGAGAGATCAAGAAGCAGACGGCAGATGAGATGACCGATCAGATCATGGCACTTCCGGAAGGAACAAAGATCCAGCTGATGGCACCGGTTGTGCGGGGGAGAAAAGGAACCCATGTCAAGCTTCTGGACAGAGCAAAGAAAAGCGGTTATGTCCGTGTAAGGATTGACGGAAATATGTATGAGCTTTCCGAAGAAATCTCATTGGACAAGAATATAAAACATAATATTGAGATTGTTGTAGACCGTCTGGTTGTCAGACCGGGGATTGAAAAAAGACTTGCAGATTCCATAGAAAGTGTATTAAGTCTTGCGGAGGGGCTTCTGGTTGTGGATGTGATCGGAGGGGAACCGCTGAATTTCAGCCAGAATTTTGCCTGCCCGGACTGCGGAATCAGTATTGATGAGATCGAGCCGAGAAGCTTTTCATTTAACAATCCATTTGGTGCCTGCCCGGTATGTTTCGGACTCGGATATAAAATGGAGTTTGATGAAGACCTGATGATTCCGGATAAATCACTCAGCATCAATGAAGGAGCAATCGTGGTGACAGGATGGCAGTCCTGTACCGATAAGAGCAGTTTTACTCACGCGATTCTGGAAGCACTCTGCAAGGAATATCATTTTGACCTGGATACGCCGTTTGAACAGTATCCGAAAGAAATCCAGGATGTTTTACTTCGTGGGACTAATGGAAAAGAAGTCAAGGTCTATTATAAAGGACAACGCGGGGAAGGGATCTATGACGTTGCATTTGATGGGCTGATCCGGAATGTGGAGCGAAGATACCGTGAAACGGGATCGGAGACTATGAAAGCAGAATATGAGAGTTTTATGCAGATCACACCTTGCCGAGAATGTGGCGGACAGCGACTGAAAAAGGGTGCACTTGCGGTAACGGTCGGAGATAAAAATATTTCAGACGTAACAGCAATGTCGATTGAACGGCTTCAGCGGTTTATCAGCAGTCTGGAACTGTCAAAGACGCAGCAGATGATCGGCGGACAGATATTAAAAGAGATCAAAGCGCGCCTGCAGTTCCTTCTGGATGTGGGTCTGGAATATCTGACACTTGCCCGTGCAACAGGAACTCTTTCCGGTGGAGAAGCACAGAGAATCCGGCTTGCGACGCAGATCGGTTCCGGTCTTGTGGGTGTGGCTTATATTCTGGATGAGCCAAGTATCGGTCTGCACCAGAGAGATAATGACAAACTTCTCGCAACACTCAAGCATCTCCGTGATCTTGGAAATACACTGATCGTGGTTGAGCATGATGAAGATACCATGTTTGCGGCAGACCAGGTAATCGATATCGGACCGGGAGCCGGAGAACACGGTGGAGAACTGGTTGCCCAGGGAACGGCACAGGAGATCATGAAAGTAGAACGGTCGATCACAGGTGCATATTTAAGCGGAAAGATCAAGATCCCGGTTCCGGAAACCCGCGCAGTTCCGACCGGCTGGATCAAAGTTGTAGGTGCAGCAGAGAACAACCTGAAAAATATTGATGTGAAGTTCCCACTTGGTGTGATGACCTGTGTAACCGGCGTATCAGGTTCCGGTAAGAGTTCATTGGTGAATGAAATCCTTTACAAGAGTATGGCGAAAAAGCTAAACCGTGCCCGTGTGATTCCTGGAAAGCATAAGCGGATTGAAGGACTGGAAATGCTGGACAAAGTGATCGACATTGACCAGTCTCCAATCGGAAGGACGCCAAGATCCAATCCGGCGACATATACCGGAGTATTCGACCTGATCCGGGATCTGTTTGCGGCAACCGCGGATGCGAAGGCAAAAGGCTATAAAAAAGGAAGATTCAGCTTTAACGTCAAGGGCGGACGCTGTGAAGCGTGTAGCGGAGATGGAATCATCAAGATTGAGATGCATTTCCTTCCGGATGTATATGTGCCGTGTGAGGTATGCGGCGGAAAACGCTACAACCGTGAGACACTGGAGGTAAAATATAAAGGAAAAAGCATTTATGATGTTCTGAATATGACGGTAGAAGAGGCGCTTCATTTCTTTGAAAATGTACCGAGTATCCGTAGAAAAATGGAGACACTTTACGATGTAGGACTTTCTTATATTCGTCTTGGCCAGCCGTCTACAACCCTTTCCGGCGGTGAAGCACAGCGGATCAAGCTTGCAACTGAACTGAGCCGGAGAAGCACTGGGAAGACAGTGTACATTCTGGACGAACCGACAACCGGACTTCATTTTGCAGATGTGCACAAGTTGACGGAAATCCTGCGCAGACTCGCGGCAGATGGCAATACGGTTATCGTGATCGAACATAACCTGGATGTGATCAAGACAGCAGATTATATTATCGATATCGGACCGGAAGGCGGTGACAAGGGGGGCACAGTTGTTGCGTGCGGTACACCGGAAGAAGTGGCAGAAAACCCGAATTCATATACAGGAAAATACATCAAAATGATGCTGGACAGAAAATGATACAGAAATCTTAAAAAATCCTGAACTTGAAAAAAAGACTTTCTATTTATTAGATATTTGATTATAATAAGGTGAGTATGTGAAAGGGGAATCGTGATGTCAATAGATTTAGGAATTGATTTAGGAACAGCAAGTATCCTCGTTTATGTGAAAGGAAAGGGAGTTGTACTGAAAGAACCTTCAGTCGTTGCCTTTGACAGAGATACCAATATGATAAAAGCAATCGGTGAAGAAGCAAGGCTGATGCTTGGAAGGACACCGGGGAACATTGTTGCGGTAAGACCACTCAGACAGGGCGTTATTTCCGATTACATTGTCACAGAAAAAATGATCAAATATTTTGTTCAGAAAGCACTGGGAAAGCGTACATTTAAGAAGCCGAATATCAGTATCTGTGTGCCAAGCGGTGTTACAGAGGTTGAAAAAAAGGCGGTAGAAGAGGCTGCTTTTGCAGCCGGTGCGCGGGAAGTACATTTGATTGAAGAACCGGTTGCGGCGGCAATCGGAGCCGGAATAGATATTTCAAAACCATGCGGCAACATGATCGTGGATATCGGTGGTGGTACATCCGACATTGCGGTGATTTCCCTTGGAGGAACTGTTGTGAATACATCATTAAAAGTTGCAGGTGATGATTTTGATGAAGCAATCGTCCGTTATGTCCGGAAAAAGCACAATCTGCTGATCGGAGACAGGACAGCAGAAGATATCAAGATCAAGATCGGAACGACATATCCTCTTGTAGAAGATGAATCAATGGAAGTAAGGGGACGAAACCTGGTAACAGGATTGCCAAAGACGGTCACGGTAACGGCTTCTGAGACCGAAGAAGCACTGCATGAGACTACAAGTCAGATCGTCGAAGCGGTCATTGGGGTTCTGGAGAGAACACCGCCGGAACTTTCCGCGGATATTCTGGATCGTGGAATTGTACTGACAGGTGGAGGTGCGCTGCTTCGCGGGCTGGAAGAACTGATCGAAGAAAGGACAGGCATCAATACGATGACAGCGGAAGACCCGATGAAGGTTGTTGCAATCGGTACCGGTCAGTATGTGGAGTTTATGAACGGAAAAAAAGATTTCTAGTGATAAGCACATGAGAAGGCTGTTTCTGTAGAGAGACAGCCTTTTTAAAAAGGAAAAAAGTATGGAAACAGTAAAAGGTTACGTAGAACACATTGTATTTCGCAATGAAGACAATGGATATACCGTATTTAATTTGAATAATGATGATGGCGATCTGACCTGTGTCGGAAACTTTAACTATTTATCAGAGGGAGAGCTGGTTGAGGTGAACGGAGAATATGTGGTTCACAGTGTATATGGAACACAGCTCCGAGTGCTCAATTATGAGATCAAAGCACCGGAAGATCTGCTTTCGATTGAACGCTATCTGGGATCAGGGGCGATCAAAGGGGTTGGTGCATCTCTTGCCGGCAGGATTGTGAAAAAATTCAGGGAAGACACCTTCCGGATCATCGAAGAAGAACCAGAAAGACTTGCGGAGGTGCGTGGGATCAGCGAACGTATGGCAAGAGAGATCGCTGTACAGGTAGAAGAGAAAAAAGATATGCGGAAGGCAATGATCTATCTTCAGAAATTTGGGATTTCGACGACACTTGCAGCAAAGATTTATCAGTTTTACGGTCCGAAGACCTATCAGGTATTGGAAGGAAATCCATACCAGCTTGCAGATCAGATTCAGGGGATCGGATTTAAGATCGCTGATGAAATCGCAACGAAGATCGGTATTCATTCAGACTCGGATTTCCGTATCCGGAGTGGTATTTTTTATACCTTACAGCAGAGTGTTGCCGAAGGGCATGTCTATCTGACAAAGGACGTGTTGCTTCGTCGGGCATCTGCACTTCTGGAAGTGGAGATTAAGGATATTGAGAAATACCTGATGGATCTGTCGATGGAAAAGAAGATCGTACTCAAAGAATCTGAAGAAGGTCTGCGGGTATACGTGTCCCACTTCTATTATCTGGAACTCAATACCGCGAAAATGCTGCATGATCTGAATCTGGAATATGAAGAAGCCAATGTAGTGATCGAAAAAAAAATCCATCAGATTGAAAAAGAAGCCGAAATGCAGCTTGATGAGAAGCAGGAAAATGCGGTCATGGCGGCTGTACGGAATGGAATTATGATTCTCACAGGAGGTCCTGGAACCGGAAAAACGACGACGATCAATGCCATGATCGAATATTTTCACAGTGAGAATATGGAAATTATGCTGGCAGCACCAACCGGGCGTGCCGCAAAAAGAATGACAGAGGCAACCGGATGGGAAGCGCAGACGATCCACCGGCTTCTGGAGGTGAACGGTAATCCGGAGGAGGATGAGAACCCGAACCGGAACGGATTTGCAAGAAATGCAGACAATCCACTGGAAACCGACGTGATCATCATCGATGAGATGTCTATGGTAGACCTGCCTCTGATGAATGCACTTCTTACCGCAATTGTACCGGGGACAAGGCTGATCCTGGTAGGGGACTGTAACCAGCTTCCATCAGTAGGCCCGGGAAGTATTTTGAAGGATCTCATCGCATCGGAATGTTTTCCGGTTGTCATGCTGACCCGGATTTTCCGACAGGCACAGGAGAGTGATATTGTGGTAAATGCACATAAGATCAACCGGGGAGAACCGGTCCTTTTGGATAATAAGAGCCGGGATTTCTTCTTTTTGAAAAGACAGGATCCGAATGTGATCATCAGTGTTCTGCTGACACTGATCCAGAAGAAACTTCCCAAATATGTCAATGCAAAACCATATGATATCCAGGTACTCACACCGATGCGGAAAGGACTGCTGGGAGTGGAAAGGCTGAACAGTATTTTGCAGGAGTATTTGAATCCACCGGAGCCGGGAAAAGCGGAAAAAGAATATGGCGATCACAAATTCCGCGTGGGCGACAAGGTGATGCAGATTAAGAATAACTATCAGCTTGAATGGGAGATCACAACCAAGTATGGACTGACGGTGGATAAAGGGATGGGGATTTTTAATGGCGATATGGGAATTGTTACCGAGATCAATACATATACTGAAACACTGGAAGTTGAATACGATGAAAAAAGAAAAGTAAAGTATCCGTTTGAATTGCTGGAAGAACTGGAGCTTGCCTATGCGATCACCATTCACAAGTCGCAGGGAAGCGAATATCCGGCGGTTGTCATCCCTCTTCTGAGCGGACCGAGACAGCTGTTTCACAGGAATCTTCTTTACACGGCAATCACAAGAGCCAGAAAATGTGTGACAATTGTCGGAAATGACCAGACCTTCCAGGAGATGATCCGGAATACCAATGAACACAACCGGAATACCAGTCTGGCAGAACGGATCCGGGAGTTCTGCGGATAGTTACACAGAAAATGTAGAAAATCAAATCCGAAAAGCGGATGGAAAACTTAAAAAAGGTCAAAGAAACAATTCTGGAACTAATTTATCCCTCAAAATGTCCGTTTTGTGGAGAAATTGTAAGTGCAGGAAAGAAACATTCTACGGAACACAATGGAATCTGCAAGGCGTGCCGTGAAAAACTTCCTTATATTGGTGAAGTAAGATGCATGTGCTGTGGAAAGCCTTTGACAGATCCGGCTGAAGAATATTGCTATGACTGTACCAGGCAGAAGCATCTTTTTGTTGATGGCAGAAGTCTCTGGGTGCATAAAGATGCAGTGGAAAATGCAGTTTATGCAATGAAATATCAGAACCGGAGGATTTACGGACAAACGTTCGGAAAAGAAATGGCAGAGCATTTTCTTCCTTATCTATGGGAAAGAAAGATCACCTTGATCGTGCCGGTTCCGCTGCATTCCCGGCGAAAAAGAAAGCGGGGATTTAATCAGGCAGAAATTGTAGCAAAGGTATTATCAGAAAATACCGGAATTGCTATGGATGCAGGTGCTGTTAAGAGAATTAAGGCGACTAGTCCTCAGAAAGAGCTGGGCGATAAAGGGAGAAAACGAAATATCAGGGGAGCATTTGCAGTGCAGAAAAATGTAAAAGGAGAAAATATCGTTTTGATCGACGACATTTATACGACAGGAAGTACCTTAGACGAGGCGGCGAGAGTGCTTAAAAAGGCAGGAGCCGAAAATGTATACTTTTTGACGGTAAGTATTGGACAAGGAATCTGATATTTGTTATACTGAAAGTAATGCATATACGAATAAAACGTATGAGGTGACAAAATGTTAAATGAAAGCAAAGTTAAGCTGATGACAAGGATGGCGATGTACGAAAGCAAACAGGGAGAGGAAGATTTTAAGATCAGTTCTTATTATAAGAAAGATTACCGGAGCTTTCACACCATTGCTACGATCATATGGGTCACGGTCGGCTATGCTGTTGCAGTGGGAATCGGAGTTATTGCTTTTCTGGATGAACTGATGAAAAATCTGAATATGCAGTTTCTTGTGATGCTTGCGGCAGCTGTGATAATTGGATATCTGGTACTTGTTATTTTTTATGGAATCGTTGCTTCCCATTTTTACGGAACCAAACATGAAAAAGCAAGAAAGCGTGTGAAACAATTCAATCACGATCTTACAAGACTGAACAGAATGTATGAAAGGGAGAAACGATAATGAATGATCTGATAGTATGGAGAGATAAATTACAGGAATTATACGCGATGAAATCAATCTATATTGATAAAGCTGTGCAGTTTGTTCTGGCACTGGTTACATTTCTTATGATCAACCAGAATATTGGACTGATGAAAGCGGTGGCGACACCGGTTGTAGCGGTGGCACTGGCAGTGATCTGCACTTTTCTTCCACCGGTTGTAACGGCGTATGTAGCGGCAGGACTTGTAATTGTGCATCTGTTCAAACTGTCTATAGGAGTGGCAGCGGCAGCGGCACTGATCTTTGTGGTAATGTTTATCTTTTACTGCAGATTTACTCCGAAAAAGGCACTTCTTCTGCTGGTCACACCGGTAGCATTTATGCTTCATGTTCCGTATGTGGTGCCGGTTGCCTGTGCGCTTGTACTTGGACCAATTTCAGCAGTACCGGTTGTATTTGGAACGATCATTTACTATATGATCGAATGTGTGAGAACTTCGGCAACAGCGATCACCAGTGCGGATGGAATTACCAGGCAGATTTCGCTGTTTGTGAAGACGGTATTCCAGGATAAGACTCTGTGGATCACTGTGATCGCATTTATTATCTCTATTTTTGTGGTATATACAGTGCGCCGGCTTTCGGTAGATCATGCGTGGAAAATCGCAGCAGCATCCGGTGCGGTTGTGAATATTGTTGTAATTGTGATCGGAGATATTGTATTCGATATACATACCTCTTATAATATGCTGATCATTGGAAATATTGCAGCAGTCGTGATTGGTTTTATCATGGAATTTTTCCTGTTCTCGGTGGATTATTCCAGAACAGAACGTCTCCAGTTTGAGGATGATGAATATTACTATTATGTAAAAGCCATCCCTAAGATTTCGGTGACAGCTCCGGAGAAGACGGTCAAACATATCAATGAGCGGAAAGAAACAGGTGAGATTGCGGGAGCAGAGCCGGAGAGAAGACAGAGGTCGAAGAGTGGGCAGACGGAAAAACCGGCAGTACGCAAAACAAAAACGGCTTCTAAGGTAAAACGGCCAAAGAGTCCGGCAGTTCAGCGGCCGACAAGAGTTGGGGGCAATACAGATGAAATCCTTCTTGCACAGAGCCTGAAGGAAGAACTGGATATTCAGAGCATTGTGGAAAATGAACTGAATAGCGATAACAAATAAGGAAATATTATAAAAAACAGGGGTATAAATAACGGATAGAAAAGGGGGTACACTGTTGAACACAGTATTAACACAGGTTTTAAAAAGATTTGTATCAGAATCGTGGTACTTCCCGCAGATCCGGGTAGTAGATGCTGTTGAGATACTGATTATTACATTTTTATTCTATCAGATTATTCTCTGGATAAAGAATACAAAAGCCTGGATGCTGCTGAGGGGGATTCTGGTTGTTGCATTGTTTATTCTGGTGGCTGCAGTTTTTAAAATGTATACGATTTTGTGGATTGCACAGAATTCACTTCCGGTCATGGCAACCGCAGTCGTGATCATTTTCCAGCCTGAGCTCAGAAGAGCATTGGAAAAACTGGGGGAAAAACAATTTGTTCCCAATATGGTAGCACTGGATAAAAGAGGAAAAGATAATGTACGTTTCAGCCAGAAAACGATCGATGGAATCGTAGAAGCATCCTTTGCGATGGGAGCAGTGAAGACAGGAGCACTTATCGTCGTAGAGCAGGCAATCATGCTGACAGAATACGAGAGCACCGGAATCGCGCTGGACTGTATTGTATCACCGCAGGTATTGATCAATATTTTTGAACACAACACACCACTTCATGATGGCGCGATCATTGTCCGTGGAGACAGGATCGTATCAGCGACCTGCTATCTTCCATTGTCAGACAATATGGGAATCAGTAAGGAGCTGGGGACCAGACATCGTGCAGCAGTCGGAATGAGTGAGGTGAGTGATGCTCTGATCGTCACCGTATCAGAAGAGACCGGGTATGTATCTGTAGCGATGGGCGGACAGCTTGTGCGCAATGTTACACCGGAATATCTGAAAAAACGTCTGGAATCTATCAGTAAGAAGAGTATGGAGATCGGACGTTTGAAAAAAATATGGAAAGGATGGAGATCGCATGAAAAGGGCGTTGACTAAAAACTGGGGTCTTAAGTTGTTGGCATTTGTATTCTCTGTCCTTTTATGGATAATTGTTATGAATATTGAAGATCCGGTGGACGAACGGACATTTTCCGGAATCCAGGTGACAGTGACACATCCGGAAATCGTAACAAATCCGGGCAATACATATCAGATTCTGGATGACAGCAGGACGATATCCGTAACAGTAAAGGCAAAACGTTCTATTTTAAATAAAATTAAAACTGATGATATCAGAGCAACAGCGGATATGAAGAATCTGGATGTCAGAACCAGATCCTTGATCCCGATCGATATATCGATCCCTTCTTATGCAGGAAGGTTTGAGGCGACTGCCAATCCGATCAATCTGCGAGTAAGCATTGAACTTGGAAAATCAGAGACTTTCCCGATCACTGCAACCAGTTCGGGAACACCGAGAGACGGATATCAGGTGGGTGAGCTGAAAGCAAATCCGGAGAAGATTAAGATCAGCGGACCAGAATCAGTAATCGATTCAATCGACAAGGTGGTAGCACTTGTCGATGTTTCAGGACAGTCTAAAGATGAGGAAAAAGAAGCAGAGCTGATTCTTTATGATAACAATGGAAAGATCGTAGATTCGACACAGATTGAGAATAACCTGGGAGACGAAGGACTGAAGGTAAAAATCACCATGCTTCAGACAAAGAGTATTCCGGTAGAATTTGATACTTCACTGATCGGTACTGCGAGCGGATATCATTTCAGCGGAATCAGTATCCAGCCGGAAAGCATTCAGATCGTAGGCACAGAGGAGCAACTGGAAACGGTGGATTCTATTGAAATTCCGGCAGAAGAGCTGGCAGAAGATGGTCTGGACCAGACAATAGAGAAGACAGTAGATATCGCCAATTATCTTCCGTACTGGGCAAAGACAGACCAGGACAGCGCAGGAGGCGTACCGATCGTTATAAAGATCCAGGTAGAGAAATTCGGAACTAAGACAGTCGAATTCCCATACAATTCCATTGCGCTGCTGAATGCACCAAAGGATTACAAGGTGTCATATGCAGAACAGGGCGATCTGGAAATTGTTGTGCGTGGTTCTAAAGAGGATCTGGATGATTTTACTCTTGAAAAAGGAAGTGTGTCAATCAATCTGAACGATTGCAAGACAGCGGGAACCTATAATGTTCCGATCCAGGTTACACTTCCTGACGGAATTGAACTTGAAGATACGATCAATGTACAGATCACATTGACAAAGAGCAGTGGAGGAGAAAATGATCAGTAAAAAGGTAACGATCAAAAATCCGACGGGATTGCATTTGAGACCGGCAGGACTTTTCTGCAAGATGGCACTGGAATATGAAAGTAAGATCACTTTTCATTACCGGGATACGGAAGGAAACGCGAAAAGTGTTCTGAGCGTACTTGGTGCATGCATTAAGTCCGGAGATACGATTGAGATCGTGTGTGAGGGAAAAGATGAAGAGAAGGCACTTGAAGCGATGGTAGAACTGGTGGAGAGTGGGATTGGAGAATAGTAGGAAAAGCGAATCAGGAGGTATAGAAAAGATGAGCAAAGCTACATTAGTTGTTATGGCAGCAGGAATTGGAAGCCGTTTCGGAGGAGGAATCAAGCAGCTGGAGCCGGTAGGACCAAATGGTGAAATTATCATGGATTATTCGATCTATGATGCAATGGAAGCCGGATTTGATAAAGTGGTATTTGTTATTCGAAAAGATCTGGAAAAGGATTTTCGTGAAATTATCGGAAACCGGATTGAAGAACAAATCGAAGTGGCTTACGCATTTCAGGAATTAGAAGATATACCGGAAGCTTTCCGGGAGACATTCAAAGAACGCACAAAACCGTGGGGAACCGGTCAGGCGATTCTTTGCTGCAAGGATGTGGTAAATGAACCGTTTTTAGTAATCAACGCAGATGACTATTATGGAAAGCAGGCTTACAAAGAAGCTTATAGAGAACTGACTGCGGAAAAAAGCAGTACGGGTAAAAGAATGCAGGCCAGCATGGTTGGATTTGTTTTGAAGAACACTTTGAGTGAGAATGGCGGTGTGACACGTGGTGTCTGCAAGGTTGGACCAGATGGCATGCTGGAAGAAATCGTGGAGACACATAATATTATAAAAGATGGAGCAAAAGCCAAAGTCCTGACAGAAGATGGAGAACGGGAAATAGATGTAAATTCTTCGGTTTCCATGAATATGTGGGGACTGCAGCCGGACTTTTTCGAAGTGCTGGAAGATGGCTTCCGTAAGTTCCTAAAGGAACTGGATGCATCGGATTTGAAAACAGAGTATCTTCTTCCAACGATTATCGGAGGACTTTTAAAGGAAAACAAAGTGGAAGTCAAAGTATTAAAGTCGCAGGATAAATGGTTTGGAGTTACTTATAAAGAAGACAAAGACAGTGTAGTGCAGGCTATCAAAGAGCTGATTGCACAGGGAGAATATTAACAGGATAAGGAGATTGGTTATTATGAAGAAAACAATGTTATGGCTGCTTGTTGCAGCGGTACTCGGAACAACTGCATGTGCAGGTGGTAATACGAGTACAAATACGAATAACAGTAATACAGTTGAGGACAATAAGAACACAGAAGAAACCAAGAAGGATGATAGCAGTAACAATCAGGAGCAGGAAGAAGAAAATAAGCAAGGTTCGGTAAAGATTCTGGTATATTATCCTAATGAAAATGCAGACGGAACAGATACCGAAGAAATGGAATGTAAGGGACTGTCTCCGGAAAATATCTGGAATCTTCTGAAAGAAAAAGAAGTAGTTGTATCGGATGCAGAAATCAACAGTTTCCGGGAATCCGATCAGGTTCTGGAATTAGATGTGAATGAAGCATTTGGAGAACAGTTACGTTCTTACGGAACAGCAGGGGAGACAACATTAATAGAAAGCGTTGTCAATACATTTTTGGATGCATATGGAAAAGAAGCAATTCTGATTACAGAAAACGGCGGAACCTTAATTTCCGGACATAAAGAATATGCAGATTATTTAGAAAAATTTGAATAATAGCGGCACATAAGTAAAAGAAGACGGTGGTAGTAAATT
>ENA-OQRB01001347-OQRB01001347.1-human-gut-metagenome-genome-assembly--contig:-NODE-1347-length-14416-cov-5.176032_pt1 | contig 14416 bp, 8 predicted proteins | sample MGYA00243235_ERZ505100 | MGnify/ENA primary metagenome ERZ505100 (study PRJEB26097, sample SAMN02712145) | human gut metagenome | biome: Gut microbiome | host: Homo sapiens | place: Denmark: Copenhagen...
CCGCCCCGACAGGGGCGGGTGCATTTTTTTATTTCCCGACGGTCTTCGCCCGCTTTCGACAGGCCTCCCGCCGTACAATAGGCGAAAAAAGGAGGCGACCGCCATGAAAAAAGACCAGAAGACCGATTTCCTCTCTGCCCGTGTGCGATACATACCTATCAACGATATCCGTCCCAATCCCCAGCAGCCCCGCCGCCGGTTCGACTCGGAGAGTTTGCAGGAGCTGGCGGCCAGCATCGCCGCCTACGGCATTCTGCAGCCCATCACCGTCCGGCAGCAGGGCGCAGTCTACGAGCTGGTGGCCGGCGAGCGCCGCTGGCGGGCGGCGCGGATCGCCGGGCTGCGGCAGGTGCCCTGTCTGCTGGCCCGGGTGGATGAGGAGGACGCCGCCCTGCTGGCCCTGATCGAGAACCTCCAGCGCCGGGATCTGGATTATATGGAGGAGGCGGTCGCCATCGCCCGCCTGCTCCGCCGCTACGGCCTCAGCCAGCAGCAGGCGGCGGAAAGGCTGGGCCGCAGCCAGTCCGCCGTGGCCAACAAGCTGCGTCTGCTGCGGTTGGAGGAGCCGGTGGCGGACGCCCTGCACCACTACGGCCTGACCGAGCGCCACGCCCGTGCCCTCCTGCGTCTGGAGGACCCGGAGCAGCGCCTTGCCGCCGTCGAACACATCGGCAAAAACCAGCTGAACGTCGCCGATGCCGAGGCCTACATAGACCGTCTGGTCGCGCAAAACCAGACGACGCAGCCCCGCCGCCGCAGCGCGTATATCATCAAGGACGTCCGGCTGTTCCTCAACAGCGTGGACCGGGGCGTCCGGCTCATGCAGACCGCCGGCGTCGGCGCCAAGGTCTCCCGCCGGGACACGGAGGACACCATCTGCCTCACCGTCACCATTCCCCGCGCAAAGCCGCAGAAAGATGTGTCGTAACGCTTTTGTAACCCATTCCTTGACAAACCGTGATACAATGCAGTAACGGCACGGCATTTTGCCGGTATTGCCCAAACCTGATGATACAAAGGAGGGGACACCATGAGCGACGAGTTGAATATGTCCTCTGTTACCGCCGATCCCGCGCCGGAGACGGCCGGCAAGCGCGCGGCCCCGGAAGAAAAGCCTCCCAAGACCCCCGGAAAAAGGGCCGGATTGATCATCGGCATCATCGCTGCGGTGCTGGTGCTGGCCTACGTGGGCTGCTGTGTGGCCGCCAACGCGCTGTATTCCCACACGGCGTTTCCCAACACCTCCGTGCTGGGCATGGATATGTCCGGCCTGTCGGCGCAGGAGGCCGAGCAGCGCTGGACGGAGCAGGGGAGTGCCCTGCTGGACGGCATGACCATCCGCCTGACCCGTGACGGACAGGAGATCGGCAGCACCACCCTTTCCGACCTGGGCGTCGCCGTTCTGCCCGTCTATGTCTCCAAGGCTGCCGGCTGCGACGTGCAGGACCGGGGCTGGGGCAGCGATGTGACCGCGTTCCTCCGCGGCGGCTGGCGCTTTATCGAGAGCTGGTTCAGGGCCGTGGATGTCACGCCCCAGCTGGACGTGGACGAGGCGAAGCTTACCGCCGCCTGTGAACAGCTGTCCGACACCGTGGGCTGCACCGTAACGGACGGCGGCTACCGGCTGGCGGAGGGTGAGGGCCTGTACATCACCAAGCCGCAGGACGGCGAGAAGCTGGACGCGGCGGCGCTGCGCGCCGAGTTGGCACAGCGCTTCGAGAGCCGCGACCTGTCCGCGGCAGCCCGGTCCGTGGAATGTGTGTTCGCGGCCCACACCGCCGCGCCCATGGACGTGCAGGCGCTCCACGACGAGATCGCCGGCACCATGGCCGCCGCCATCTGCGACAAATCCACCGGCAAGCCCACCCAGTCCCGCGTGGGCGTACAGTTCGATGTGGAGACGGTGCAAAAGCAACTGGACGCCGCCCAGCCGGGCGAGGAATTCCTGGCTGACGCCCAGGTGCAGTTCCCGCCCGCCGCCACCGAGGAGTTGGAGCAGGCCATGTTCCGGGACGTGATCGGCACCTGCACCACCACCTGCGCCGGCCCCTGGGGCCGCCGCCAGAACATCAAGCTGGCCTCCGCCGCCATCAACGGCCGTATCTATAACCCCGGCGAGGAGTTCTGGTACAACGCCACTGTGGGCCAGCGCACCGAGGCCCGGGGCTTCCAGCCCGCCGCCGCCTACTCCGGCGGCAAGACCGTTACCTCCATCGGCGGCGGTATCTGCCAGGTATCCTCCACACTGTACTATTCCGCCCTCATGGCGGACCTGCAGATCGTCCTGCGCTACGCCCATATGTTCGACCCCGGCTATATGCCCGTCACGGGCTGTGATGCCACGGTCAGCTGGGGCGGCCCGGACTTTGCCTTCCGCAACAGCACCAACTACCCCATCAAGATCACCACCAGCTACAACGACGAGACCAACCAGCTGACCATCACCCTGCTGGGCACCAAGACCGACGACCACTATGTGGAAATGACCAACCAGTTCCTCTCCTACTCCGAGCGCAAGACGGTCTATCAGGAGTCCGAGTCCGTGGCCCCCGGCACCACCGAGGTGGAGCAGTACGGCCACAACGGCTACGCCGTCCAGACCTACCGCAACGTCTACGCCGGCGACGGTACGCTCCTCCGCAGCACCAAGGAGGCGTACAGCGACTATGACCGGGCCGACAAGATCATCCTGGTCGCCCCCGGCGAGCTGCCGCAGTAAATAAAGAAACAGCCCCCTGCCGGGGGCTGTTTTCTGCTTTCGCTGTGTCTTCGCCGGGAGCAGACAGAGAAAAAGACCGGCGAAAGCCGGTCTTTTCTTTCTGCGTATCATTCTCTCCGCAGGGCTTCGATGGGGTTCAGCTTCGATGCCTTCATGGCCGGCACCAGGCCGAACACCACGCCGATGACCATGGAGAAGGCCACCGCGATGATGCACGCCGGTACGCTGATGGCCACCGGTGTCCCCATGATGTGGGACATCATCTCCGCCAGGCCGATGCCCGTGGCCACGCCCAGTATGCCGCCCATGCTGGTCAGCACCGCCGCCTCCGTCAGGAACTGCCAGAGGATGCGGCTCTGCTGCGCGCCGATGGCGATCTTCAATCCGATCTCGCGGGTGCGCTCGGTGACGGACACCAGCATGATGTTCATCACGCCGATGCCGCCCACCACCAGCGAGATGGCCGCAATCCAGATCAGCTGCTTGTTGGTGCTCTCCGACAGGCTCTGCAGGTCGCTGGCCTGCTGCAGAAGGTCCTTGGACTCATACTTGTACTTCGTGGTCCGGATGGCGTTCTCGTTCAGATACTTGGCCACATTGTCACCGGCGGCGGTCATGTCGTTGGTGCTGGTGGCCCGCACCGCCGCGTACTGGGGCTCATCATACCGGTACGGCACCGACCAGCACACGTCCGGGATGAAAATGGTCCCCGCTGTGCTGCCGGCGTACATCTGATAATCCTTAAAGTTGTTGATCACCGGTCCGCTGCTGGACCGGGAGGACACCACACCCACCACGGTGAACGGCATCCCGTTGATCTCGATGGTGCCGCCGATGGGGTTCTCGCCCTGGAACAGCGACTTTGCCGACTTCGCGTCGATCAGCGCCACATTCCGCCGGTTCTCATAGTCCGCCGCCGTGAAGGACCGTCCGTAGTTCACCGCGTAGTCCACGGCCGTCAGATAGTGGTCGTCCACGCCGTACAGCGACCCGCTGAACGCCGTATTGCCCACGTACACGTTGTCGCACCAATCCCGGGAGTAGTACATACTCACCAGCGACACGCTGCCCAGCTTCTCCATCTCATCCCGCATCTCCCGGGTCACTGGGTCGATACCCTCCGGCAGCGCCGAGTAGGTCAGGTCGAAATAGTTTTGGCTGTCCGTGGCGCCGATGGTCACCCGCACCACGTTGTTGCCCGCGCCGATCAGGTTCTGCTTGATCTGCTCGTTGGTGCCCTGAATGGTGGACACGATGGTGATGATCGCGGCGATACCGATAATAATGCCCAGCATGGTCAGAAACGACCGCAGCTTGTGGCTCCACACGCCCTGAAAGGCGAGATTTATATTTTCCAACATATGGTTATCCCGCCTCCTTTATATGCCGTAGTTGTACAGCTGGTCGGTCGTGGCCTCCTGGGTGTGGGCACCCTCCACCACGTCGCGCCCATAGGGGAACGCCACATAGTCGTCGATGGTCAGCCCGCCCCGTATCTGGGTGTAGCTGCCCCACAGATCCCGGCCGGTCTGTACCCACCGCTGCTCCAGTCTGCCGTCCTCGCCCCGGGCCATCACATAGCTTTTGCCGTTGTCGGTCCGGATGAACATGCTCTGCAGATACAGTGAGCTGCCGCTTTCTTCCGCGCTGGTGTCCTTCTGGTACTGTATATCCACATAGTCATTGGGCTGCAAATTCGCGTCCTCGGTGACAAACACCTTGAAGGGGTAGTAGGACACGTTACTGTTGCCGTCACCCCAGTTGTTGCCGTTGCTGGTGGGATAGTCGTCGATGGACACGATGGTGCCCTCGCAGGCTGCGCCGGTCATCCAGCTGCTGATGGATACGCTGTCGCCCACCTGCACGCTGCCCAGATCCATCTCGCTGAGGGTGCCGGTGACGTAATATCCGCCGCCGCCGGACAGCTCCACCACGGCCTCGCTGTTGTTATAGGCCTCGTCCGGGTCCCGCACGGCCTTCACCGTGCCGTCGAACTCCGCGTACACGTTGCCGTCGCCCAGCTCCGCCAGCTTCTTGTCCAGCTTCAGCTTCGCCACCTTCAGGTTGACCTCCTGCTCCTTTACCGCCTGAGCCTTCTCCAGAATGGCCTTGTTCAGATCCAGCTGGGTCATGGAGGTATCCAGCAGCTCCTGAATTTGGGCGATCTTCCGCTGCAGCTTCTTGTATTCCTCGGTATTATAGGTTCGGCCCGGGTCAACGTAATCGGCCAGATCACAGACCTGGAAAGAGAAACTCACTGTCCCAGCCACAGGTGTCGTAGGTGTTTCGGTCTGGCCCGTGCCCTGGTTTTCGTTGGCGGTGGTCGTGACCTCGCTGCCGCCGCTGGTGGCAACCGGCGTGAAGGTCTTTGTCAGCGCCAGACCCAGACTGCTGGGAATGCCGCCCTTCTTGTCGTTTTCCCGCGTGACCAGCACAATATACGTCGTGATCTCCGGCATATTGCTGGTGGGTTCTGCTCGGCCAAACTCTTCCAGTATGCCGTTCAGTGTAGCGTCGTTCAGCTTGGTACCCGACAGGATCTGGTAGTATAGCGGATGGTCCTTGTCATAGCCAGTGCTGCCCTCCACTCCGATTTTGCCGGGTTCTGTTATTTTAGCATTCGGATCATAGCCCTCGTAGACGTTGATCTTGACGATCTCCGCTTGCAGCTCATCCTGAAGCTTTTTCAGCTCCGCCTCCAGCGTCTCCTTGTTCTTCGCCTTCTTCAACAGCTCCAGCTCGTTTTTCATGACCTCCAGGTTCTCCGTCTGCCGGTCATAGTCGATCTTGGCGCGCTCCACGGTGGCCTGTGTCAGGGTGGAGTCATAGCTCACCAGCGCCGTGCCCTTCTTGACGCTGTCGCCCTCCTTGACCCACACCTTCTTCACCGTCTGGCTCTGGGAGATGTAGATCTTCTGCAATTTGTCCGTGGTCACCATGCCGCTGGTGTTGGAGGTGTCCCCCCAGTAGTCGGTCATGGCGCACTCGTTGACGGCGTATACGTTCACGTCGCCCCGCTGGGCGTTCCGGGCGATGGTCAGTCCGCCCCACACCGCGCCGCACACGCCCACCACGCAGGCGGCGGCGATAATGCCCTTTTTCAGCTTCTTGCTCATGCGCGGCTTTTCACCGTCGGGGCGCTTTTCGCCGATATGCAGCTTTTCCCGCAGCGTCAGCTTCTCACTCATAGTCGTCACCTCCCGACAGTACGCCGTCCCGTATGGTCATGACCTTGGCGGCGTGGTTGGCGATGGAATGGTCGTGGGTGATCATGATGATGGTGGAGCCGCTGTCATGCAGCTGCTGAAACAGCTCCATCACCGCCGCGCCGCTGGCGCTGTCCAGCGCGCCGGTGGGCTCGTCGGCCAGCAGCAGCTTCGGCTTGCCCACGATGGCCCGTGCGATGGCCACCCGCTGGCACTGTCCGCCGGACAGCTGGTCCGGTCGGTGGTCCACCCGGTCGGAAAGCCCCACTGTCTCCAGCGCGGCCCGGGCCCGTTCCAGCCGTTCCGCCTTCTTCACCCCGCCGTACAGCAGGGGCAGCGCCACGTTCTCCACTGCCGTCAGCTTCGGCAGCAGGTTGAAGCTCTGGAACACGAAGCCCAGCTCCTTGTTCCGCACCTCCGCCAGCTGCTTGTTGTTGCAGGTGGTCACGTCCCGCCCACCCAGCAGATAGCTGCCGCTGGTGGGCACGTCCAGACACCCGATCAGGTTCATCAGCGTGGTCTTACCGCTGCCGGAAGGCCCCATGATGGCAAGATACTCCCCCTCCTCCACCTCAAGGTCGATGTGCTTGAGAATGTGGTTCACGGATTTCCCCATGGGGTAGTCCTTGCAGATGTCGTGCATTTCCAGGATCATACTCAGCCCTCCACCGGTGCGTCCGTGACGGCGCCGTCCGCAGCGGGCGCGGTCACGTCGCCGCCGTTATCCGCACCGGACATATCCGCCATGCCGCCGTCCGTCATGCTGCCGTCCGTCATGCTGCCGTCCGTCATGCCGCTGCTGCTGCTATCGGGATCGAAGGTGCTCTCGTCGTAGGTCACGCAGGTCATGCCGGCCTTCAGCGTCTCGTCGGGGAAGGCGATGTAGTCCGCCGCCGTCAGCCCGTCGGTGACGACGTAGGTGTCCAGCTCCGCGTCATGCTCCCCCAGCGTCACGCTGCGCTTTTCCAGCTTGCCGCTGCTGCTCTGGGCCCACACCCAGGGGGAGGAGTCCGCGTCGTTGATGAAGTAGGCCGGCAGGTGGATGGCGTTGGCGTCCTGTGCGCCCTGTCCCAGATCCGGCTCGATGTATACGTGCTGGCCCATCAGCAGCCCATCGCTGCTGCTGAGCTCCACATAGAACGGGTATTTGCTGGAGTTACCGGTGTCGCTGCTGCCGCTGTCATAATAGTTGCTGCTGCTGCTCTGGGCGGGGTTGTTCCAGTCGATGCTGGAGATGGTGCCCTGCCACGTCTGGTCGCTGACACGGGAGCGGATGATGACGCTGATGCCCTCGCTGAGCACCGATGCGTTGTTCTCGTTGACGTAGCCCTTCACGCGGTAGCCGCCGGTCTGCACGATGGAGATCAGGGGCAGAGGATTGTTGTTGTTGTCGGTGCCGCCATTGGCGTTGACACTCTTGACCTCGCCGGCCACCTCCGCCTTCACGGAGCTGTTCTGCATGTTCTTCTGCAGCTTCTCGATGTCGCGGTTCTTTTCAGCGATGCTGCGATTGATGGTCTGGATGTCAACGTTGTACTGCCGGATATCCAGCAGCAGCTGGCGGCGGGCGGCATCGTCCACGGCCTCATCCAGAGAATCCTCCGCTTGTTTCTTCTCGTCCTCCTTATCAGCCAGCTGGGACTTCAGGGATTCCAGATCCAGTTGTGCCGATTCCAGATTGAGCTGAAGCTCGCTCATATCATAGGTGAACAGCACGTCGCCCACGTTGACGGCGTCGCCCGCCTTGACCTTGATCTCGCCGATGGTCATGGAGTCGTCCTTTTTGATGTTGGTCTCGCCCAGCGCGCTGACCACGCCGGCAAAACGGTCCGTCATACCGGCGGAGCCCAGCCCGCAGATCATGGAGACGGATTGCACGGATGCTTCGCCGGCGCTCTGACCGCAGCCGGCGGCCACGCCCAGCAGCATGGCCAGCGCCAGAATGAAAGCAGCTTTCTTCATGGTGTTATCTCCTTTGCCTTTCCTCTGCGGTGCGCCGCAGTATTCCACATACATGTATGACGGCGCACCGCGGAAAAATGTTCCGCAGAATTTGTGAAAAAGCGTCGTCAGATGCCTGATCCCATCTTACCATGGCGGCCCTGTGCAAATGTGAACGGAATATGAACAAAGCATTAAGGCCCGACTAAGATTGCCGCCGAAAATGTTGACAGCGCGGCGGCCCATGGCATACAATATCACCATTCCCATACGCCGCCTCTGTCTGCGCGGCGTCTGAAAGCGGGAGGGATCTCTATGACGAAAAAACGCATACGTCAGATGAACAGCGCCCTGCGCCGCCGCCTTACCGGCCGCCCTGCGGCGGACTGGCTGCCCCAGGGAGAGTCGTTTGCCCGCCGTCTGGAGACGGATGGCTATATGCAGCGCTTTGTCCCCCTGTTTCAGGGGCGGCGCCTGCGCTGCGCCGATGTGCTGGCCCTGTGCCGCCCGGAGCTGGATGCTCTCAGCGGCGGAGCTGCGCCGCAGCAGGGCTGGCTGGCCTATACCTACGACTTTGCCCGCCGCCTGCTGTATCCGGAGCGGGACACGCCGGAGCCCTTCGGCCCCGGAGCCGTGTTTTTCCTGTCGGTGCTGCAGGTGCTGTTCGCCGCGGAGAACGAGATGCTGCCGCCGGACCCCGCCTGGACGTTCCGGCTCCTGACGGAAGCGGAGCTGTCCAGCAGCGCCTGCGCCGTCAGCTACGTCCAGATGCTGCGCTGTTGGAAGCGGGAGTACGTCTATGAGCTGATGCGTCTGGGGCTGGAGGCCACGCCCTACCGCACGCTGGAGCATATCGCCGGCGTCCACCACGTGGCCATGACGGCGGGCCGCGCCCTGCACCGCGCCGGTATCCCCGTGGATCTGGCGCTGGTGTCCGGCAGCGCCGCCGGACACGACATCGGCAAATTCGGCTGCCGTCCCGGGGAGCGGGTGCCCTACCTGCACTATTACTATACGGACCTATGGTTCCGCCGCCGCCGTCTCACCGACATTGGCCACGTGGCCGCCAACCACTCTGTCTGGGATCTGGAGCCGGATTACCTGTCTGTGGAGTCGCTGCTGCTGATCTACGCGGACTTCCGCGTCAAGCAGAGCGTAGGCCCCGATGGGCGGGAGATCACCCGCATCTCCTCCCTGTCGGAGGCTTTCGACGTGATCCTATCGAAACTGGACGCCGTAGACGATGCCAAGCGGCAGCGCTACATGCGGGTCTACGCCCGCCTGCGGGATTTCGAGCAGTTCATGGCCGACAAGGGCGTGGACGTGACGCTGCAGGGCCATGACACGCCGCCCCGCCCGCAGAAGCAGACGGCCCTCATGACCGACGAGGAGGCTCTCCACGCCCTGACCATGCAGTGCGTGAGCCACAACATGGAGCTGATGAGCCGTCTCACCGGCCAGCGCAGCTTCGCCCAACTGCTGGAGCTGGCCCGGGGCGAGACCAACTGGCGCCGCCTCCGCGCCTATCTGGGCGTGTTCGAGTCCTACTCCCTGTACCTCCACATTCCCCAGAAGGTCCAGACGCTGGCCTTCCTCTACGAGCTGCTGATGCACCGCGAGGGCGACATCCGCCGTCAGGCGGCGGCGCTGCTGGGCGAGATCATCGGCGGCTTCCACGCGGGCTACGCCAAGGAGCGCCCTGCGGGCAGCCGCCCCGACCCCCGCGCCATCACCGATCTGGACCAGTGGAAGCTGTATCTGGAGAAGATCATCTATCCCGACCACAAGCTGATGCCCCAGCACCGCCGCTGGATCGGCTATACCCTGAAATTCGCCGTTAACTCCCTTCTGCAGCACAGCGCGGGACGGGAGGAGCGGTTCCTCTCTCCCCTCTTTGCCTACTATCGCCACCCCGAACAGGTGGCGGACACCGTGGCCTTCCAGCTGCTGGACACGGCGGCGGCTCTGCCTGCGGCAGCCTATTCCCGCCGCCACACGGCTCTGCTGCTGCACTTCGCTCAGGAGCTGTCCACCCACGACTCAGTGGAGGTACGCACCGCCGCCGTGCTGCTGCTGGACCGGCTGCACCGGCTGTCGCCCCGCTCCGCCGCGCCCCTGCGGGCGCTGGAGCACATCTCCTGCGACGGCAGCAGCACCCTGCGCCTGCTGCGGGAGGACGTGCTGTCCGGCGGCGCCCCCGTCATCCTGGCGGATGACGCCGTGTCCGAGATCTTTCTGGACAACCTCAAGACCGCCACGCCGTGGCTCACCAAGCAGGCCAATATCCGCCTGCTGACGGATTTTGCCCGCAGCGGCGCCAGCCCTGTCCTCCACATCGCCACCCACCTCTCCAACCTCATCAAGGTCAGCGACCGCGTCACCGTGCGCCATAGTGCCGGTAATGCCCTGCTGGAGCTGGCGCCCCGCCTGACGGCGGACCAGCGCAACGAGGTGGCGGTGGAGCTGTGCCGCGGCCTGGAGCTGGGGCAGCAGGAGTTCACCAAGTATATCCCTGACTATCTGGGCCGCTTCATGCTGTGGCTCCCCCCTGCCGAGCTGGATGAGCTGCTGGACGACCTCTGGGTGAACCTCAGCGCCGCCGACAGCCGCGTGGCCGCCTCGGTGCTGGATACCGTGGGCGTGGTCTACGAGGCCTACGACACCTACCGCACCCGCTTTCCCGAGGCGGACGAAGCCTATCGCCGCCGCCGTCAGCGGCTGCTGGGCATGCTGATGCGGGGTCTGTACGGCATCGACGACGCCGTGCGGCAGGAGGCACTGTACGTCCTGGGCCGCAGGGTGTTCGGCTCCGCGGAGCTGGGCGACCACGAGAAATGCCGCGCCTTCGTGCTGACGGAGCGGAAGCTGCTGGCCGCCTACGACGAGGAGCCGGATCACGGCCTCACATTCTACTACCGCGCCGCCATGCTGGGGCGGCTCTACCGCTTCATGACGGAGGAGCAGCTGTTTCGCGAGGGCTTCGATTTTGGCCCGCCCCGTCCCATCGCCTTCTTCCCCGGCACCTTCGACCCCTTTACCCTGTCCCATAAGGGCATCGTCCGCGCCATCCGCGACGCAGGGTTTGAGGTGCTGCTGGCCATTGATGAATTCTCGTGGTCCAAGCGGACCCAGCCCACCCGTATCCGCCGCCGCATCGCGGCCATGTCCGTGGCCAACGAGTTCCACGTCCACATCTTCCCCGAGGATTTTCCGGTGAACATCGCCAACCCCGCCAACCTGCGGCAGCTGCGTCAGGCGTTTCCGGACCGCGGCGTCTCCATCGTGGTGGGCAGCGACGTGGTGGCCAACGCCTCCTCCTACCGCAAGCCGCCGCAGCCGGACTCCATCCACACCTTCGACCACGTGATCTTCCGCCGCACCGAGCCGGACGCCGCACCGGCGGATTACACCTGCATCACCGGCCATGTGCTGGAGCTGACGCTGCCGCCCCAGCTGGAGGAGATCAGCTCCACCCGCATCCGCGAGGCGGTGGACGCCAACCGCGACGTGTCCAACCTTATCGACCCCATGGCTCAGGAGTTCATCTACCGCAGGGGCCTGTACCTGCGGGAGCCCCAGGATAAGCCGGTGCTGCGGACGGAGGATCTGGCCTTCCTGCCCTGCCCCGCGCCGGAGAGCCGGACGGAGCATCTGCTGCGCCAGATCTTCCCCGATGACGGCGGCCCCATGCTGGAGCGTCTCCGTGCCAGCGGCGACGAGCTGCTGCTGCTGACCGACGGCGTCAGCGGCCATGTGCTGGGCGCGGCGTCCTACCGCTGCCTGGACTCCCAGCACCTGTTTGCCCGCCTGAACGATGCCGCCCTCAGCGCCGTGGTCCGCCAGAATGCCGGCGGCCGCACCTTGCTGGTCAGCGGCCTGTTCGTCCCCCGGGGCGACCGGCAGCTGGACTTCGGCCAGCTGCTGCTGACAGAGGTGCTGACCACCGCTCTCAGCCGCGAATATACCTACGCACTGTACTGCCCGCTGGAGGGCGCCGTTTCCGGCTATGGCCGTCAGCTGGCGCAGCTCCAGGGCTTCGTGCCTGTCCAGCATCGGGAGGGCTGCGACGTCCTGGGCGTGGACATGCGCTGCCCCATCGTCCTGAGCCGCAACGTGGAGACGGCCATCAAAGCCCCCCTCAGCACGTCGCCGCGGGTGCAGGCCGCCATCGCCGAGGCCCACCGCCGCCTGCAGAGCATGCTGACGCGGCTCCAGCCCGGCTCTCTGGTGCTGAGCCTGTCCGCCGGCGTCATCTACCACCGCCTGCTCCAGCGCATCACCCGGTGCAACAGCGTGCCGGCGGAGCCCACGACGCCCCGGGTGCTGGGCCCCGACATCTGCGTGCCCTACGGCAAGCTGCTGCGCGGCGTGGCGGTGCCCAACACCGTCACCAAGACCCTGCGCACCGACAAGGTCTACGAGGCGGACCTCAGCACCTATTCCATCGAAGCCTATCCCGATTACTCGCCGCTGCCGGATCAGGTCCGCACCATCCGCGCCTTTGACCGCCCCGTCATTCTGGTGGACGACATGCTCCACGACGGCAAGCGCATCCGCCGCCTGGCTCCCCTGCTGGAGGAGACCCACACACCGGTACACCAGGTGCTGGTGGGCTACCTCACCGGCATGGGCCGCGACCTCATGGAGCAGTTGGGTTATCCGGTGGACGGCATCTACTACCTGCCCAACCTGCGGATGCGGTTTGTGGAATCCACGCTGTATCCCTTCATCGGCGGCGACACCGTCCGCCGCGCCGAGCCGCTGTCCGGCGGACTGCAGCCCTCGGTGAACCGCATCCTGCCCTACGCCTCGCCGGAATTCGGCCCCATGGACGGCCGTACCGCGTGGGAACTGAGCCTTTGCTGCCTGGAAAACGCGCGGGACATCCTGCTGGCGCTGGAAACGGAGTTCCGCAGCCTGTACGCCCGCACCCTGACGCTGAACCGTCTGGGCGAGGCGGTGATCCTGCCCCTGTGCCCTGATAAGGGCGGCTGCATCGCCTACGATGCCAGCCGTGCCGCCTCCGCCTGTCTGGAGGGGGACATCGAGGTGCTGAAGCGGATGCGCCCCGGCGACTGATACGAATGGATACGAGAGGAGAACGACCATGGAGCTTTTCAACAAGGTTACGGCTGGGCGTCTGGTCCTGCCGGAAAAAGTGCGCGTGAACCTGCTGGCCCTGGGCGATGTGGGCAGCACCCTGCTGCTGGGCCTGCGGCTCATGGGCGGGGATGTCATCTCATCCATGGGCATCTGCGATGTGCGGGAGAATGCGGCCCTGCGCTGGGAGTTCGAGCTGAACCAGATCCAGCCGCCCTCCGGCGCGGCCCTGCCGCCGGTGGAGATCATCTCGCCGGAGCAGCTGTTTGACGGGGACGTGTTCCTGTTCTGCGCCTCCCGCATGGTGCCGGACACCTCCGTCACCGGCGGCGACGTGCGCATGGCCCAGTACGGCCTGAACCGTGAGCTGGCGGCATCCTACGCCCACATGGCGCGGGACAGGGGGTATCAGGGCCTGTTCTGCGTGGTCAGCGATCCGGTGGACCCCCTGTGCCGCGCGGTGCTGCGGGCGGGCGGCGGGCCGGACGGTACGGGCCTGCGGCCCTGTCAGGTGCGGGGCTTCGGCCTGGGCGTCATGCACGCAAGAGCGCTGTACTTCGCCCGCAAGGACCCCCGCTTTGCCGCCTACCTCACGGAGGGCCGCGCCTTCGGACCCCACGGGGAGGATCTGGTGCTGGCCAATTCCATCGACCGCTATGACGACGCCCTCTCCCGTGAACTGACGGAGCGGGTGGCCCACGCCAATCTGGAGATGCGGAAGCTGGGCTTCAAGCCCTACGTGGCCCCGGCCCTCAGCTCCGGTGCGCTGAGCCTGCTGGCCCTGCTGCAGCGGGAGTGGCACTACTCCTCCGTGTATATGGACGATATTTTCATGGGCTGCCGCAACCGGCTGACACCGGACGGCGCCATCGAGACGGAGCATCTGACCCTGCCGCCGGCACTGGAAGCGCGGCTGGCGGAGACGGCGGCGCGGCTGCGCGCCATCGACTGAGGAGGTGCGGGCCATGCTGACGGTGTTATTGCCGGAGAACCGGTACAGCCCGCCTCTGCGGGAGCTGCTGGAACCCCTGCTGCCGGAGGGCAGCGTGTTCCGCGACCCCGATGCGGGGCTGGAGGGTCTGACGGGGCAGCGGCTGCTGTTTGCCGTGGCGCTGGATGAGGGCGGCTGCAGCGAGGCGTATTACCGGATGCTCTCTCGCCTGCGCCGCAGCACCACGCTGCTGCGTGACTGCGTGGCGGGTCTGGTGGTCACCGGCGTGGGGGAGTTTTACACAAAGGACGTGGCGCGGGACATGGTGTTCGCCGCCAACCAGTCCGGCTGCGCCTTTCTGGGGCGGCCGCTGGTGGAGGCCACTGGCTCCCTGCGGAACTTCCGCACCCAGGCCCAGATCGGCGGCACCGATGAGGTCACAGCCTTTCACGCCGCCGTGGCCGAGCTCATCGGGCGTCTGGCGGACTGGGAAAAGCCCGCCCCCATCCGGCACATCCT
>ENA-OQRB01001360-OQRB01001360.1-human-gut-metagenome-genome-assembly--contig:-NODE-1360-length-14306-cov-14.702547_pt1 | contig 14306 bp, 9 predicted proteins | sample MGYA00243235_ERZ505100 | MGnify/ENA primary metagenome ERZ505100 (study PRJEB26097, sample SAMN02712145) | human gut metagenome | biome: Gut microbiome | host: Homo sapiens | place: Denmark...
GCCCGCGCACGGTGTCCAGCTCGCTGGATTTGGCCGTGACCATGATGATGGGCAGGCGCCGCAGGGAAGGGGTATTGCGCAGCTTTTTCAGGATGGAGAAGCCGTCCTCACCGGGAAGCATGACGTCCAGGATGACCAGCTCCGGCACGGCGGCATTCATGGCCTGCCAGAAGCTCTCGGATGATTCAAAGCTCTGCACGTCGTATCCGCTGGACTGGAGTGCATACTGCTCCAGCTCCCGGATGGCGGCGTCGTCTTCTACGATATAGATCATGCCTTGGGGTCCTCCTTTTCGCTTGCCACGGCGGGTTCACCGTCCGGGAAGAGATACCGCTCGCGGTAACGGTCCAGGCGGCGGCGGAACTGTTCGCTCTCCTTGGTGTCGTTGCCGTAGCGGAGATCGTTCAGATAGGCGTGGGTATCAAAGCTGTCCTGTGCGACTTCGATCTGGGCAACGGCAACATTGCTGCAGTGGTCGCAGACACGCTCATAGTTGGTCAGCAGGTCTTCCAGCACGAAGCCGTATTCGATGGAGCAGCTGCCAGCCTGCAGGCGGGCCACATGCCGTGCCTTGATGGCGCGGACCAGTTCGTCCACAACGGTCTCCATGGGTTCGACCTTGCTGGCCAGATGCAGGTCGGCCTTGCGGAACGCATCGGTCGTGCGGCTCAGCACATCCTGCACCGCGCCTTCCAGAACCTGCAGCTCCTCGTGCGCATCCTGGGAGAACGCGATGTTCTTGGCGTGGATCTCTTCGGCAGAGCTGAGCAGATTCACGGAATGGTCGCTGATGCGCTCGAAATCGCTGATGGTGTGGAGCAGGGTGTTCACGCTCTGGCTGTCGGCGTGGCTCAGCTCCCGGCTGGACAGCTTGACCAGATAGGTGCCGAGGGCATCTTCGTACTGGTCTACCTTGGCCTCTTCGTCCCGGACTTTCTGGGCCAGGGTGTCGTCCCACTGGTGGGTCAGGCTCATGGCCTGTACCACGCCCACGCGGGCCAGCTCGGCCATATCCGCAGTGGCGGCGCGGGCGCGCTCCACAGCAACGGCAGGCGTCTTGAGCAGACGCTCATCCAGCAGGGCGAAGCTTTCTTTCTCGGCATCGTCCGGGATGGTGAGGATGGCCAGCTTTTCCAGAACGTTGGCGAACGGCAGCAGGACCGCCGTGGCCGCAATGTTGAACACAGAGTGGATGACAGCGATGCCCCACGCCGTGACGGTATCGTTGACAAAGGTGAAGTGCAGGACCAGATTCAGGCCATAGTACATTGCCAGAAAGAGGGTCACACCGATGATGTTGAAGTACAGATGCACCATGGCGGCGCGGCGGGCGTTTTTGTTGGCACCCACAGAGGAGATCAGTGCGGTGACGCAGGTGCCGATGTTCTGGCCCATGATGATGGGGATGGCGCTGCCGTAGGTGATGACGCCGGTGGAGCTGAGCGCCTGCAGGATGCCGACGCTGGCGCTGGAGCTCTGGATGATGCCGGTAACGAGTGCGCCGACCAGAACACCCAGCAGCGGGTTGGAGAAGCGGATGAAGAGGTTGGTGAACCAGGCTTCATCCTGCAGCGGGGTGACCGCATTGGACATGGCGGTCATGCCGGTCATCAGAACGGCAAAGCCGATGAGGATGGTGCCGATGCCCTTCCGCTTTTCGCTCTTGCCCATGTAGAGCAGGATGCCGATGAAGGCCAGCAGGGGGCTGAACGAGGTGGGCTTGAGCAGCTGGATGAAGAAGCTGTCGCCCTGCAGGCCGGAAAGGCTCAGGATCCAGCTGGTGACGGTGGTGCCCACGTTGCTGCCCATGATGATGCCGATGGCCTGGTGCAGCTCCATGATGCCGCTGTTGACGAAGCCGACCACCATAACGGTGGTGGCGCTGGAAGACTGGATCACGGCGGTGACGCCGAGGCCCAGGAAAAAGCCCTTGAGCGGGTTATCGGTCAGCTTGCTCAGGATCTTTTGCAGCTGGCCGCCCGCCTGTTTTTCCAGAGCCTTGCCCATGATGTCCATGCCGAACAGGAACAGGGCCAGGCCGCCCAGGAGCGAAAAAACGTTGAAGATTGTCATATGTGCGTTCCTCACTTTTAATTGACGTGAAATTCTCCTGATTCTGAGTATAGACACGCAATGTAAAATCGGAAATCGGCAGAGTGTAAAATTCATGTAAAGCGACAGACTTTTTCCGCTTTTCGGGGCTTACCTCCTATTATAAAGGAAAATCGGGTGGATGCAACCGTGAAACGCAGGAACTTTTCCCAAAAGAATCATTGTAATCCGAAACCATCTCGTTTATAATAAGAGAAGGAATGCCTGCGGGAGGGTCTGCCCGCAGTTGAGGAATACACGCAGGAGGAAGAACGATGGCGAATTTTACCGTTTCGCTCAAGAAGCTGACCGAAAAGGTCAGCATGGATGTGGTCTACGCTCCGCAGGACCTCGAAAACATCAGCGTCGAGATCGCGGAAGTCAACCGTCCGGGTCTGTTCCTGGCGGGCTATTACGATTACTTTGATAAACTGCGGCTGCAGATCATGGGTCTGGCCGAGATGAACTTCCTGTCCGGCCTTTCACCGGAAAAGCGCTACGAAGCGCTGGACCAGCTGTTCCGTCAGCAGCCGCCGGCTGTCATCGTGGGCCGCAGCGAGGAGCTGAAACCGTTCCCGGAGATGCAGGAGCTGGCCAAAAAGCACGGCGTGGCGCTGCTGCGCTCCAACGAAACGACCTGCACCCTGATGGGCAGCCTCATCAGTGTGCTGAACCTGGAGCTGGCCCCCCGCATCACCCGCCACGGTGTGCTGGTGGAGGTGTACGGCGAGGGCATCCTCATTCTGGGTGACAGCGGCATCGGCAAGAGCGAGCTGGCGATCGAGCTGGTCAAGCGCGGCCACCGCCTTGTGGCCGACGATGCTGTGGAGCTGCGCAAGGTCTCGAATCGCCAGATCATGGGCACGGCCCCGGAGAATATCCGCCACTTCATTGAGCTGCGCGGCATCGGCATCGTCAATGTGGCCCGCGTGTTCGGTGTGGGCGCGGTCAAGGTGAGCGAGAGTCTGGATCTCGTAGTCCAGCTGGAAGCCTGGGACCCCACCAAAAACTATCAGCGCACCGGTCTCGAAAGCGAGTATTACGAGATCCTGGGCGTCAACATCCCCAGCACCAGCATCCCGGTCTCGCCGGGACGCAACCTCGCCGTTGTGCTGGAAACGGCAGCCATCAACAACCGCCAGAAGAAGATGGGCTACAACGCCGCCAAGGAGCTGCTCATCCGTCTGGGCCTCGAAGGCACCATCGAATAAGATTCTCATACGAAAAGGAACGAAGCGTTTATGGAACGATTGAAACAACAGCTGCAGGCCGAAGGCATTGCCTACCGGGCAGACGAGCCGCTGGCAGCTCACTGCACCTTTAAGATCGGCGGCCCGGCGGATGTGTTCGCCCTGCCGGAGACCGAAGAGCAGCTCTGCCGCGTGATCGCGCTCTGCAAAGAGCAGGGCGTGAAGTACTACCTGCTGGGCAACGGCAGCAACATTCTGTTTGAGGATGCCGGTTACCGGGGCGTGGTCATTGAAACCATGGCCCTGAAAATGGGCATCGGCTTTCTGGAACAGGTCGCGCATCCGGGGGCAGCGCCGGGCGAGGTCTATGATGCTGTGGTCGCCGGTGCTGGCCTGAAACTTTCGAGCCTGTGCACCGCCGCACTGGAAGACAGCCTGACCGGGCTGGAATTTGCCTACGGCATCCCCGGCACGGTGGGCGGTGCGGTCTATATGAACGCCGGAGCCTACGGCGGCGAGATGAAGGATGTGCTGCAGTCGGTGCGGTATCTGACGCAGGACGGCGACATCGTGGAGGCAGAGACTGCCGTGCTCGACCTTTCCTACCGGCACAGCATTTTTGAGGAAAACGGCGGCTGCATCCTGAGTGCAATGTTCCATCTGAAGCGGGGCGACCCGGACGCCATCAAAGCCCGGATGAACGAGCTGATGGCAAAGCGGGTGGAAAAGCAGCCGCTCGACAAGCCCAGCGCCGGCAGCACCTTCAAGCGCCCGGCGGGCGCGTTTGCGGCGGCCCTCATCGACCAGTGCGGCTTGCGTGGTTTCCGCCACGGCGGCGCGGCCGTCAGCGAAAAGCACTGCGGCTTCGTGGTGAACCTGGGCGGTGCGACCTGTGCTGATGTGCTGGCTCTGTGCGACGAGGTGCGGGCCATCGTAAAGGAAAAGACCGGGTTCGACCTGGAAAAAGAGATTCGTGTCGTGAAAGCATAAGAGGGAAGAGAAATGGATCTGCTGATCGTAAGCGGGCTTTCCGGCGCAGGAAAGTCTGTGGCTATGAATGCGCTGGAAGATATCGGCTTTTTCTGCATCGACAATGTCCCGGCGGAACTGCTGCCGAGCATCACCGCATTCTCCAAAGCCGGTGACAACAAGCTGAAGCGGGTGGCGCTGTCCATGGACGTGCGCGGCTGCCGTTCCAGCGAGGAGATCGAGAAGGCGCTCGACCTGCTGGACCAGCAGGGGATCGCCTACGAGATTCTCTTCCTCGACGCACCGGACGATGTGCTGATGCGCCGTTACAGCGAGACCCGCCGCCGCCACCCGATCAGCATTGCGGAGGGCATCTCCACGCGGGAAGCTTTCCAGAAAGAACACCAGATTCTCCGCCCATTTAAGGAGCGTGCGAATTATATCGTGGATACGGCGCTGCTCTCCACCGCGCAGAACAAGGAGCGCATCTGCGAACTTTTTGTGCAAAACGGCGGGGCGAAAAGCGCGATGCGGCTGACGGTGATGTCGTTCGGCTTCAAGTTCGGCGTCCCGGCGGACGCAGACCTGGTGCTGGATGTGCGCTGCCTGCCCAATCCGTTCTATGTCCCGGATCTGAAGTTCAAGACCGGCCTGGATCAGGAGGTCGTGGATTTCGTCATGGGCAAACCGGAGGCGCAGGAACTGCTGCGCCGGTACGAAGCATTTCTGGAATATGCCCTGCCGCTCTACGTCAAGGAGGGCAAGAGCCAGCTGACCATTGCCGTGGGGTGCACGGGCGGCAAACACCGCTCCATCACCTTTGCGCGGAAGATCGCGGAATACTGCGAGGGCCTGGGCTACCAGCCCGGCGTCCAGCACCGCGATGCCTCCCGCTGAACGGCAGATCGAAGAAGGAACGACAAAATGAGTTTTGCATCCCAGGCACGGGAAGAGATCGCGCAGCACAGCCAGCAATTGCAGAAAGACTGCTGCGTCCGCGCGGCGGCCTACGGCATCGCCTGCTTTGCCAAATATTTCGACGCCAAGGGCCTTGTGCTCCAGACGGAGCAGGAGCTGACCGCCCGCGTGGCCGAGCAGCTGTTTGCCCGCTGCGGCGTCCGGGGCACCATTCTGGAAAAGAGCCGCCCCAGCGGGGTGGTGTACGAGTTTGGCATCCGGGAGTCTGAACAGGTGGCGCGGCTGCATGAACTGTTCGGCACCACCGGCAGCGAGACGAGTTTGCAGATCGACCCCCGGATGATCCGCTGCCAGACCTGCGTCAGCGCCTACATCGGCATGGCGTTTCTCTGCGGCGGAACCGTCACAGACCCAAAAAAAGAATACAACATCGAATTTTTAACGAGCCGCACCAATCTCGCCAGAGACTTTGAAGCGCTGCTGGCCGAGCACGAGTTTGCGCCCCACCGCACCCGCCGCAACGGCGTGAACCTGGTTTACGTCAAGAGCTGCGCCAACGTGGAGCGCATTCTGGCGTTTATGGGGGCGGCCCAGGCGGCAGCGCAGATCAATGCGCAGAAAGCCGTGAAGCAGATGCGGAACCAGATCAACCGCCACACCAACTGCGATACAGCCAACCTCGGCAAAACAGCCCGCGCCAATGCGCAGACGCTGAAAGCCATCCGCTTTTTGCAGGAGCAGAAGGCACTGGAGACCCTGCCGGAGGTGCTGCAGCAGGCGGCGGCCAAGCGGTTGGAAAATCCGGACCTCTCGTTGACGGCGCTCTGTGCCTGCTTTGACCCACCGGTCAGCAAATCGGGGCTGTCGCATCGGATGAAAAAGCTGGAACTGCTGGCGCAGACCATGCGGGAACGGATGAAACAGGAGGAAACGAAGTGAGCGAGATCAGCGAAAACAATCACCTGGGGCGGGATTTCGTCCACCTCCATATCCATACGGAATACAGCCTGCTGGACGGTGCCTGCCGCATCGATCAGCTGATGGACCGCGTGAAGGAGTGCGGGCAGACGGCCATCGCCTGCACCGACCACGGCGTCATGTACGGCTGTGTGCAGTTTTACAAAGCGGCCAAAAAAGCGGGCATCAAGCCCATCATTGGCTGCGAAGTCTACGTTGCCACCCGCACCCGGTTCGATAAGGTCAACAAGATCGACGGCAACAACCATCTGATCCTGCTGTGCAAAAATGAAATCGGCTACAAGAACCTTATCAAGATGGTCTCCGCAGCCTTCACCGAGGGGTTCTACTCCAAGCCCCGCGTTGATAAGCAACTGCTCGAACAATACCACGAAGGGCTCATCTGCCTTTCAGCCTGTCTGGCGGGCGAGATCCCGCAGGCCATTCTGGCGGGGGACTACGAGCGGGCTAAAAGCTCAGCGCTGTGGTACCGGGACCTGTTTGGCGAAGGCAATTACTACATTGAGCTGCAGGACCACGGCCTGGAAGAGGACACCATCGTTCTGCCCCAGCTCATCAAGCTGGCGCGGGAGACGGGCATCCCCATGGCCGCCACCAACGACTCCCACTATCTGCGCAGAGAAGACGCCAAAATGCAGAGCATCCTTCTCTGCATCCAGACCGGCAAGACCATGCAGGATGCCGATAAGATGGAGTTCCAGACCGATGAGTTTTACGTCAAGACGACGGATGAAATGTACGATCTGTTCGCCATGGTGCCGGAGGCCTGCGAAAACACCCAGAAGATCGCGGACCAGTGTAACTTTGATTTTGACTTCGGCCACACCAAGATCCCCTACTACAAAGCGCCCAACGGGATGGACAACCAGGCCTTTTTTGAAAAGCTCTGCTGGGAGGGTCTGGAGCGCCGCTACGGTCCCGATGTCCCGCAGGCCAACAAAGACCGCCTGACCTACGAGATCGGCGTGGTCAAGACGATGGGCTACACGAACTACTATCTGATCGTCTGGGATTATATCAACTACGCCAAGAGCCAGGGCATCCCGGTGGGGCCGGGCCGTGGTTCCGGTGCAGGCAGCATTGCAGCCTACAGCGTCGGCATCACCGACATCGATCCCATCCGCTACAACCTCATCTTCGAGCGTTTCCTGAACCCCGAACGTGTCAGTATGCCCGACTTCGACGTGGACTTCTGCTATGAGCGCCGTCAGGAAGTCATCGACTACGTCAATCGGAAATACGGTGCTGACCATGTGGCGCAGATCGTCACCTTTGGCACCATGGCCGCCCGCAACGCCATCCGTGACGTGGGCCGTGTGATGGGGATGCCCTATCAGGACGTGGATGTGGTCGCAAAGCAAGTCCCGATGGAACTGAAGATGACGCTGAAGCGCGCATTGGAAGTCTCGGCCGAGCTGAAGCGGATGTACGACACCGACCCGAAGGTCCAGGAACTGATCGACACGGCCCTCAAGGTGGAGGGAATGCCGCGCCATGCGTCCACCCACGCGGCGGGCGTCGTCATCACCCCGGAACCGACCGACTACTATCTGCCCCTCGCCACCAACGACGGTCTGCCTGTGACCCAGTTCAACATGACCGAGATCGAGGAGCTTGGCCTGCTGAAGATGGACTTCCTCGGCCTGCGCACACTGACGGTCATTCGGGATGCGGAAACGGCCATCCAGAAAAAAGAGCCGGATTTCTCCGTTGCAGCGCTCGATTACGACGACCCGGAGACCTACAAAATGCTGGGTCAGGGCGAGACGGAGGGCGTGTTCCAGCTCGAATCTTCGGGCATGAAGCAGGTCCTCGTAGGGCTGCAGCCGCAGAACCTGGAAGATGTCATCGCACTCATCAGTCTGTACCGCCCCGGCCCGATGGATTCCATCCCGACCTATCTGCGCAACCGCCACGAGCCGGAAAAGATCAGCTACAAGACCCCGCAGCTGGCCCACATTCTGGATGTGACAAACGGCTGCATCGTCTATCAGGAGCAGGTCATGCAGATCTTCCGTGAGCTGGCAGGCTTTTCGTTCGGGCAGGCAGACAATGTCCGCCGCGCCATGAGCAAGAAGAAACATGCGGTCATGGAGGCAGAGCGGGAACACTTTGTCCACGGCTGCACCGAGCCCGGCCACGAATGCCCCGGCTGCGTGGCCAACGGCATCTCGGAAAAGGTCGCCAACGAGATCTATGACGAAATGTCGAGCTTTGCGTCCTATGCGTTCAACAAGAGCCATGCGGCCTGCTATGCGTATGTCGCATTCCAGACGGCCTATCTCAAGTGCCATTATCCCAGCGAGTTCATGGCGGCCTTGCTGACCAGCGTGCTCGATAATACCGATAAGGTCATCGAGTATTCGGGCGAATGTGCCCGCCTGGGCATCCGGGTGCTCCCGCCGGATATCAACATTTCGAACGGCGGCTTTACGGCAGATGCCAGGGGGCAGATCCGGTTCGGCCTGAACGCGGTCAAGAGCGTGGGCCGCAACCTTGTGGAACGCATCGTAGAAGAGCGTGGGGAAAAGCCCTACGCCAGCCTGTATGATTTCTGCAAGCGGCTGTACGGCAACGAAATGAACCGCCGGGCCGTGGAAAGCCTCGTCAAGGCGGGCGCGTTCGACAGCATGGGCGAGAACCGCCACAGCCTCGTGGAGGCCGTGGATGGCATCATCAAGAGCGTGGAGAGCGACTCCCGGCGGAATCTGGACGGGCAGCTCGACCTGTTCTCGCTGATGAGCGGGGGAGCACAGAGCACGTCGAAGGATGTATATGAGATCCGGCACCTCGAAGAATACTCCCACACCGAACTGCTGCAGCAGGAAAAAGAGGTCAGCGGCCTGTACCTGTCCGGCCACCCGCTGGATGCGTACCGGGAGCAGTCGGCAAAATTTGCGACCCATTCCATCAAAGCACTGACCGGCGAGGAAGCGCATGGGCTGGACAATGCCCATGTCCGCATCGTCTGCACCATTGTCAAGAGCCGGATGATGACCACCAAGTCGAACAGCCTGATGGCCTTTACCAGCGTGGAAGACCTGACCGGCACGATGGAGGTCATCGTCTTCCCGAAGGTGCTGGAGGTCTTCCGGGATGCCATCCGGGAAAATGCCGTTGTGGTCATCGAGGGGCGTCTGTCGGTCCGCGAGGACGAGCCGTCCAAGCTGATGGCTGAAAGCATCTCGCCCATTGAAGGCTACGACCCCAAGCACCCGCAGGCGAACCGCCCGGACCGGATGCGGGATGCGGCCCAGCGGCTCTATATCCGTCTGCCGTCGCGCAGCTGCCCGCAGTATGCAAAAGTCGTCAACCTGCTGGAGATTTTTGACGGTGATATGCCGGTCATCTTCTATCTGGAGGACACCAAACAGAAGCTTGCGGCCCCCCGCAGACTGTATACTTCCGGCCATCCGCTCTTCTTCCAGGAGCTGCGGCGTCTGGTCGGTGAAAAGAACATTGCAACAAAATAACATGCCATGGAACGAATCGTGCAGATGCAACTTTCATAAAAATCATCGCAGCTTCGCGGCAAAGCAGACTTTAGCAAAATTTTAACGGAGTTTCAAAAAGGTATTGGATTCACAGGAAAACTGTGCTATAATAATTCAAGGCAAGTCGTATCAGAAATGAGCAAAGCAATGGAGCAGTGTCAGGAAGAAGGGGCACTGCTCCGAGGTGAATGAAGAAACAATTGGAGGGAATCTCTCTTATGGAAAAGCAAATCAAAACGATTGGTGTCTTGACCAGCGGCGGCGACGCTCCCGGCATGAATGCTGCAGTGCGCGCTGTGGTTCGTACCGGTCTGCACAAGGGATATCGGATGATCGGCATTCAGCGCGGCTACAACGGCCTGCTGAACGGCGAATGCTTTGAAATGAACCTGCGCAGTGTTTCCAACATCATCCAGGCCGGCGGCACCATCCTGTACACCGCCCGCTGCCTGGAGTTCAAGACCAAAGAGGGTCAGGACAAGGGTGCTGCCAAGTGCCGCGAGCTCGGCATTGATGCGCTGGTCGTCATCGGCGGCGACGGCTCCTACCGTGGCGCCCGTGAGCTGGCACACCGCGGCATCCCGATGATCGGCCTGCCCGGCACCATCGACAATGATATTGCCTGCACCGATTACACCATCGGCTACGATACCGCGATGAACACCGCTCTGGAAATGATCGACAAACTGCGCGACACCACCCAGAGCCACGACCGCTGCAGCGTTGTCGAGGTCATGGGCCGCAATGCGGGTTACATCGCTCTGAACGTCGCCATCGCCTCTGGTGCAATGGCGGTCCTGCTGCCGGAGAAGGAATTCGACATGCAGCACGACATCCTCGATAAGATCACCGAGACGCAGCGCACCGGCAAGCGCCACTTCATCGTCATCGTTGCCGAGGGCATCGGCCACTCGCAGGAGATCGCCAACGAGATCCAGGCCCGCACCGGCATTGATACCCGTGCCACCATCCTGGGCCACGTCCAGCGCGGCGGCTCGCCCACTCTGCGCGACCGCGTAAACGCTTCCGCCATGGGCTATCACGCTGTCTGCCTGCTGGAAGAGGGAAAGTACAACCGCATCGTCGGCATGAAGGGCGAGCACCTCGTGGATTACCCCGTCGATGAGGCTCTTGAAATGACCAAGACCCTCGACCCGGTGCTGATCGACGTTTGTAACACGATCTCTATCTAACAAAAGAGGAAGCCCCTGTTGAGTGTACGTGAACTTGCTGTAAGCGTTTGACTCCAACTGGTTTCACAAAGCTGAAAAGCGGGAATGGATCGGAATCGTCCGGTCCATTCCCGCTTTTTTAGTGAAACAGCTTGTTTATGATACCACCGATGCTGCATGATTTTTCGCAGAAGCTCACAGCTCAACGTCAGCTGCCATTTCTTCCATCGCATGGAACCGTTCCAGAAAGCTATGCTCCACGCCTTCGGATTTATAGCCCGGCATGGTGTCCAGCGCGACGGCATGGATGCTGCGGAAAATGCTGTTTTCGATGTTGGGGTTGTCGCGCTTGAGGCGGCGGAGCAGGAGCTTGGTCTCCTGCCGCTTGGAACCGCCGCCGCCATTGTCGCACATGGTGCAGTTCTCGGTGAAGCGGCAGGCGCACTGGATGAATTCCAGGTCGTTGTACCGCTTCCAGGCCAGAATGTCCTCCTCGCGGATGCAGTACATCGGGCGGATGAGGGTCATGCCGGGAAAGCTGGTGCTGTGGAGCTTGGGCGGCATGGCCTGCAGCTGGGAGCCGTAGAACATGCTCATGACGGTCGTCTCGATGACATCGTTGAAGTGGTGTCCCAGCGCGATCTTGTTGCAGCCGAGTTCTTTGGCCTTGCTGTACAGGTGACCGCGGCGCATCCGGGCGCAGAGGTAGCAGGGGTTCTTGTCGGTGTTGTTGGCCACCGAGAAGATGTTGCTCTCAAAGATGGTCACCGGGATGTGCAGCAGTGCCGCGTTGGATTCGATCTTCTGGCGGTTGAGCTCATTGTAGCCGGGGTCCATCACGAGGAAGACCAGCTCAAAGGGAACATCGCTGTGCTTTTGCAGTTCCTGCATGAGCTTTGCCATCAGCATGGAGTCTTTGCCGCCGGAGATGCAGACGGCGATCTTGTCGCCTGCCTGGATGAGCTCATACCGTTTGACGGCTACGATGAAGGGGGTCCAAAGCTCTTTGCGGTATTTTTTGATGATGCTACGTTCGATCATCTGATAGGGTTCGAGTTCGCGTTTCATGATTTCTCCTTATCGATCTCCGTGTGCGGCGGTCAGCTGCTGGCAGCAGACGTCGAACACCCGTAAAAATTCCTGGATCTCTGCCTCGGTGGTCAGATGGCTCAGACTGATGCGCCAGGACGAGAGGGCATTGCGGCGGTCCCGGCTGACGGCAAACACTGCACGGGAGGGCAGGCCATCCGACGAGCAGGCCGATTTGACCGAGACGCAGACGCCGTGGGCGTCCAGTTCCCGCTGAAAGACCGTGCCCTTTACGTTCTGGACGCTGAGGTTCAGGATGTGCGGGATGGCGTTTTCCGGGCTGTTGATGCGCACCTCCGGGTGCTGGCACAGGGCCGCGCGGAGTTCGGCGTTCCGCTTTTGGACAGAGGCAAAGCGTTCCGGCAGGTTTTCTATGGCAAGTTCCAGTGCACAGGCCAGAGAAGACGCCAGCGCCACCGTAGGGGTGCCGCTGCGATAGATGGTGGTGCTCTCGCCGCCGTGGATGAGCGGCTCCAGTGCCAGATTCCGCCGCTTGAGCAGCAGGCCGATGCCGTTCAGGCCATAGAATTTGTGAGCTGTCAGGCTCATGGTGTCCACCCCTTCAAACGAGACGGGGATCTTTCCAACGGCCTGGGTGGCATCGACATGCAGGTGGCAGTTGGGGTAGTCCTTCAGGATGGCGGCGATCTCCTCCACCGGCTGCACGACGCCGAGTTCGCTGTCTACCAGCGTGACCGCCACGGCGATGGTGTCCGGCCGCAGCAGCTCTTTCAGATGGTCAAGGTCTACGGTGCCGTCCCGCCGGATGTCCAGCAGGTCGATCTCATAGCCCTGCTCCTGCAGCGCGGTCAGAGTGCCGCTGACGGACGAATGCTCCAGCGGGGTGGAGATGATGTGCCTGCCCACATGGCGGGAGAGCCGGGCCAGCCCCTTGAGCGCGAAGTTGTTGGATTCGCTGGCACCGGAGGTATAGATGATCTCGGCAGGCTGTACGCCCAGCAAAGCAGCGATCTTCAGCGTGGCAGCGTCGATCTCGGCTCTGGCGGCGGTGCCTGCCTGATGATGGGAGTTGGCGTTGCCGATGCAGCGCCGCTCTACGGAGCAGAACCGGTCGAGCACCTGCGGGTCGGCCGGGGTATTGGCGGAATAATCCAGATAGATCATTGGGTCTCCTTAAATCTCAATCCATTTAATCGGTATTATTATAGTGCGCAGGGGGCCGGATTGCAAGATGCAGGTGCAAAATGCTGCCGCAGGGGAATAAAACCTGAAAAAGAAAGCAATCGCAGAAAGAATGCCAAAAACCCGGAAATCCATTGCAGAACGGGGTGGTTTCTGATATACTTTACAGCGTACGAAGGGAAGGGGAGAGCAGAATGCACGGTTCAACTTTGCGGAGCACGGAGGCTGCTCTTCCGTCCCGAATGTTTTTTCTTCCCGAAAGCTGAGGCACTGTCGCTTTTTTGCGGCAATGCCTCTTTTTTTGGAAGTAAAACGCGAAAGGAGAACTCTTTTATGAGTGAAAAAATCGACTACTCCAAAGGCATTTACGACGCGCGCCAACTGGGCACGGGTCGGATGCTGATCCTCGGCGTACAGCACATGTTCGCCATGTTCGGTGCCACGGTGCTGGTGCCGCTGCTGACGGGCCTGAGCGTCTCCACCACGCTGCTCTGCGCAGGTCTTGGTACGCTGCTGTTCCATCTGGTCACCAGAGGCAAGGTCCCGGCTTTCCTTGGCTCGTCGTTTGCCTATCTGGGCGGCTTTTCCATCGTGGCCCCCATGCTGGCAGATGCCAACGGCAACCTGACCGTTGCCAACACGAAGATGTTGCCCTATGCCTGCGCAGGCGTTGCCTTCTCCGGCATCCTGTATCTGGTGGTCAGCCTGCTCATCTCCACCTTCGGCATCCGCCGCATCATGAAGTTCTTCCCGCCGGTGGTCACGGGCCCCATCATCATCTCCATCGGCCTGATCCTGGCGCCCTCTGCCATCACAAACTGTGAGTCGAACTGGCTGCTGGCCTTTGTAGCCTTGGGCACGGTCATCGTCTGCAACATCTGGGGCAAGGGCATGGTCAAGATCCTGCCCATCCTCATCGGTGTTCTGGTCTCCTACGCGGTCGCTCTCGTGACCGGCGCCGTGGATTTCCAGGCCATCGCTGCCGCCGACTGGTTCGGCATCCCGCTGCATCAGAACGCCATGGGCCTGTTCGCCATCGACGGCAGCCCGGAGTTCATCAGCGCCCTCTTCACCATCCTGCCCATCGCACTGGCGACCATGATGGAGCACGTCGGCGATATCGCCGCCATCAGCGCCACCGTCGGCCACAACTATATCAACGACCCCGGCCTGAACCGCACCCTGATGGGCGACGGCCTTGCGACCGCCATGGCCGGCCTGCTGGGCGGCCCGGCCAACACCACCTACGGCGAGAACACCGG
>ENA-OQRB01001364-OQRB01001364.1-human-gut-metagenome-genome-assembly--contig:-NODE-1364-length-14264-cov-5.768879_pt1 | contig 14264 bp, 15 predicted proteins | sample MGYA00243235_ERZ505100 | MGnify/ENA primary metagenome ERZ505100 (study PRJEB26097, sample SAMN02712145) | human gut metagenome | biome: Gut microbiome | host: Homo sapiens | place: Denmark...
AAGTCGCCTCTCGCTGGGGCAAAGCCAACGGCTATAAACAGTGGCGGTATCTGTTCATCCCGTCCAAGCAGGTTTTGCCGAATTCAAGTTTTATGCAGTTGGCAAAAAGGTTTGGAGAATACTAAATTAACAAATAATCTCTGCAAATACAATTTAGCTAAATGTGTAATGTACAAAATCTGTTCTTCATGGAAACGCTAAGTTTTTCGTGAATCTAATGACACTCGATATAGTCAATATTGTTGCATTAAATTTAGCGTCATAGCTTTGAATACTAATACGGTTGCGAATAATAATTTAGGTGCTTGTAGCTTTGATGTTTCAACAGAACTATCATCAAATAAAAGAATTGGAGGAATAGAAAATGGCAGAGACCTTTAAACTTCCGTGCTCATCGTATGAGGAGCTGATTAAACTGTTCCAAGCGTATGCGAATACGAAAGAAGGAACCGCACTATCATTGGACGAGATAACCCAAGCCACTGGAGTACCTCGTACTATTGTAAGCAAGAACAATGGTTTTATGGTACAAGTGGGTTTGATCACGGAGGGCAATAAAAAAGCAGCAACCGAAACGGGACGCGCTTTAGGACGAGCATATACCTCAAAAATTACAGATGAAGTTGAACGGATTTGGAAAGAGATTATTGCTGAAGTTGATTTTTTAAACCGGATGTTGTCTGCTGTCCGAATTCGTAATGGCATGGATCGTTCGAGCTTCATTAGTCACATTATTTATTCTTCAGGACTCAAAGATGCTAAGGAATCTCGCGCAGGAGCTGGAGCACTGATTGAAATTTTTAAGAGTGTTGGGGTATTGTCAGAGGTTGACGGCAAGCTATCTGTCCTGGATGAACCAAGCTCTGCCCGAGTATCTGTTGCATCAAATACCATATCTGCTGAGCAAACGCATTCAGAACCAGTTGCCCAACAAGCGCTTCCCGTTGCAACAATTTCGGCAAAGAACTCTATTGTCATCAACATCAATATCAACTGTACACCAGCAGATATTGATGGACTCGGCGAAAAAATTAGTCAACTGCTTTACGAGTTGTCTGAATGATTAAGCTATTCATAACAGAGAAAGTAGGTGCAGTATGAGTTATAACATAGTGCTTACTACTGCTGAGGATATTGTTGCAGTTGTTGATGCTGTCATCGCAAAAGGCTCTGAAGCGGCAAAGGATTTCATCGCAGAGTTCACGGGAATAGCAACTGACGATCAGGTTCTTAAAGCACTTCAGATGGCATGTGAACTTCAGTTAATTGTGTTTGATAGTTCACGAGGCTGTTATGGGTCTCCATCATTTTTGGCCCGGAAGCTTGTATCTGCATCATCAGACGAGCAGAAGGCCGTGTTTATGCGCTTGATTTTGGAGCAATATGCTCCATATAATACATTCAAGGCACGATACGGTTTTACAAAATCCATTGAGCTTGCTTGTCGCCAAACGAAAACCCTACATATGATGACCTCCAACGAGAGAGACGTGAAAAATACGCTTATAAGCATTGCTACCTACGCAAAGGCGCTTAAAAGCGAAGGCGCAAACTTATATAGCTTTGTTGAGGATGTGGATGCTGTAGGTATTATTGAAGCTGCGCTTCGCTCAGCAAACATTACCGAAAACTCGTTGCGTACGTATTGGGGGGAAAATCTGTATACTTTTGTTAATACATCCAATGTGTTTGCCCCTTTGGTTGAGGCATTGCAGAAAACTCATTCTGGGACAATGGATGTTCGTTCTATCGTTGTTTGTGCGGCAAATGCATTTGAATCTTTTTTAGCTGATTTTGCAATAAGAAAAGGAGTCTCTTTAAGCGGTAGAAATGGGATACTGCAAAAGCGAGATGCATTATCTGCACACATTTCGAAAAAACATCGAGGGATGATTGAATTCGTTGGACAAGTCCGCAATGCGGCAGACCACGGTGCAGATCCCGACGAAAACAACCAAGTTTGGACAATCTCTAATGAAACTGCAAGAATATATCCCTGCATTATAGCAGCGCTAATTAAAGCGATTTTTTCACGAGATGCTACAGGGAGCTTTGAAGTATAAATAGGATTTTCTCATATGCTGTGTGGGGGGAGAACCTTTTTATCAGACTGACCTTTATGACCATAATGCAAATTGTCACCACATACTAAGAGGGAGTGAAACACCGAAAATGTTTTACTCCCTCTTTTGTAATTATTCTTTTTTCTGCGATCCATTCAGGCTGGCCCAGTGCTGGCGCAGCAGACTTTCTGCTTCTCTGCGAAAGGAATCTTGGAACATGACAGCCACAACCAATGCGCTAAGCACTGCAGCCACAGGCTCCAGCCAGGGATATGCGGCCCAAAGCTGTTCTCCCCAGCAAACAAGCGGAACACCAACAAGCAGCATAAACAGCAAAATAATGATGACAACGTCGGGTCTGCCGTAGCCTTCATGTCTTTTGATTTTGGCCCGTATCTGTCGAAGCGCACGGGCGCGGATATCACGGATGTTTCTGGACGAGCACTGCTTGTCCTGTGCGACGGACTCGGTGGACTCGCCGTTGATGACGGTGCGGAACAGAACCTCCCGCTGTAGTTCAGTCAGCTCACGCAGTCCCTCGTCAATTTCCTTGCGCACATACATGAGCGGGTCTTCATCAGATCCCTCTGGCAGATACTTCGCCCGGTCAAACCAGCGCATATCATCGTAGATCGCGTTGCGCACTTCCTCCGGCAAGAACGCTTCCGGATTGTAAGATCGGGGCTGTTTGATATCCGCATCTTCCAGAGTATCCGGTGCAACGCGCTTGTGGAAGTTGGCCCCGCTGTAGTAGAGCATATGCTCCAGCTCTTTCCACTCCTCCGGATGCTCCTTCACCCACTGGTCTGCGGCAGCGGCAGCTTCCGGGTCCATGGAGCGTATCCAGCGCCAATCCGCCTGAAGCTCTTTGTAAGACTGGGTATCCTTGAAGGACATGAGCTCACCGCCCTTTCTGCGTTCACAAAAAGTTTACAATTCCAGACCTTCCGATTTTGCGAATTTTCTCTAAGTAATAATAGAAGGACAATTTCACCCGGGTGAGGTTGCCCCTGGTTCGGTACGGCACGGTCTCCGCGCTGACGAATCCACATGGCCTTAGACAGAGCACCCCATGAGAGCATGTGCGCTCTCTGCCATACGGCGATTCGCTCGGAAGGTCATTCCATCTCTGACCGTGCTCCCGGGAGCACGGTCTTTTGCTATGTGCCGTTTCCAACGGCACGGCTATATAAATCATTCTAACACGGAGGAGGCGAAAAAGATAGCTCACAGATGAAAGTAAAAGACTCAGCTGCAAAGCAAAGGAGGGGGGCACACCAGTACGACCGCAAAACAAAAACCGCCGTGACTGCGGCAACAGTCCGGCGGCTCGGCGCACACACAGGCACGCGCAAATCAACTAACCAAAGTATAGCAAACGGGCAGCGGAAAAGCAATGAAAACTTTCCGCACGCTCCCTGTGTGAGTGCCGCAGAAGTCTACAACAACACAGGAGGTATGAATTGAGTTACAACAAATGGCCCAAGCGCAGCGCAGAGAAAAACTATTTTATGGTGCCCAACGAGATATTCAGCATCGGTCTGGATTACCGGGAGATATCTCTCTACATCTATCTGCTCCGGTGCGAGAATCGTAAGACTTACCAGTGCTACCCCAGTTACAAAACCATCGGCCATGCGATCGGCATGAGTGAAAATACGGTGGCAAAGTACGTGCGGCAGCTGGAGGAGAAAGGCCTCATCTACACCGAGCCGACCATCATGCAGAGCAAAGACGGAAAACCGCTGAACGGGAATCTGCTCTACACCATTCGTCCTATCCCGGGAGTACTCGAAGCGTTCTATGAGCGGCAGCTCCGGCAGGTGGAGGAGGACGTCGCCCGCTATCGTGCGGCGCAGCTCCTCGAAAAGTTCAATGCTCAAAGCCGACAGAACGCCTTGTGTGCGCCTTCCCGGGAGGAGGCGAGTCCCAGTCCCAGCCAGAGGATTGAACCCGGATGTGAGCCGTTTTCGGAGGGATTTGAGAGGACGAAAGAAAAAGCAGGATAAAGGCATGGCGTCGCACGTGCCGCCGCAGCCGCCACTTCTGCCCGCAGTGCGGGCAGTTTCGGACGCTTGAAGCTGGCGTCTTTGAGAGACAAAATAAGCGCCGATGGCGTCAGCTTTCCCGAAAAGCCCCGTGTTACAGGGCTTTTCAAGGATGTCTAACCACAAAAAGGAGGAATTGAATGAGTAAAGAAACCAGAGAGCGCATTGCATTCCGGATGCAGCCGGAAACCAGAAGAAGGATCGAGCAGTGGTACGCCGCTGACAACTGCCAGAGCAAAAATGAGTTCATCGAGAAAGCCGTGAACTTCTATGTGGACTATCTGGGAATGCAGGACAACACAACGCTGCTGCCCATGGCAATCATGTCTGCCATCGACGGCAGGCTGAGCAGACTGGAGGACTATATCGCCCGCAGAGATTTTACCAGATGCGTGGAGCAGGACATGACCAACGGTATCATCGCGGAAGCGTTCGAGATGGACCGGGATGACTTGAAGCGCAGGCGCGCGCAGAGTGTCCGGAATGTTAGAGCGACCAACGGTACTATCTCTCTGGAGAAATATGCGCGCTCCCGTCAGGAGCCAGGCTGGGATGATGACGAATGGCAAGACTGATCCTCAAGAGTCCCTATATCAAAAGCACCGGCGGAGCCTCCGGATACCTTCGCTACATCGCGACCCGAGAGCGGGTGGAGCTTATCCCAGATGACCGTCCGCCCACACGAAAGCAGGAGCAGCTCATTACCAAACTGGTCAAGGACTTCCCGGACAGCAAGACGCTCTACGAGTACGAGGACTACCTGACGAAGCCCACCAAGGTCAGCGCCTCTTCGTTCATCACACTGGCGCTGGAATCCAACTGGGATGCCATCCACGAGTCAGAGCAGTACATGAAGTACATCGCCACCCGGCCTCGTGCTGAGCGCATCGGTGCTCACGGCCTGTTCGGTGATGACGACGCCGTTTCGCTGGAGAAAGCCATGGCGGAGCTGGAGCGCTACACCGGAAACGTGTGGACGCACATCATCTCCCTCAAGCGTGAGGATGCTGCCCGGCTCGGCTTCGACAACGCCGCGGCGTGGCGAAATCTCATCCGCGCCCACCGCAACGACATTGCGGCGGCGATGAAGATCCCGCCCGGCGACTTCCGATGGTACGCCGCCTTCCACGACGAGGGCGAGCATCCGCACATCCACATGATGGCCTGGTCCGCCAAGCCGGGACAGGCCTACCTCTACAAGGAAGGCATCCGTCAGATCAAGTCCAAGCTCACCAACGATATTTTCCGCAACGAGATGCTCCATCTCTATGAACAGAAGTCTGAGTCCAGAGACGAGCTGGTGCGCCAAGCACGGCAGGCGATATTGGAGCTGGTACACGCTATGCAGGACGGCGTATGTGACCACCCGGATGCCGAGCAGCTCATGTTGGAGCTGGCGGCGCAGCTCGGAACGGTCAAGGGCAAAAAGTCCTACGGCTATCTTCCAAAGCGGCTGAAGAATCTGGTGGATGAGATCGTGGACGAGATGGAGCGACTCCCAGCCGTGAGCAAGTGCTATGATCAGTGGCTGATGCTCCAAGGCAAGGTGGACAGCTACTATCACGACAAGCTCCAGAAACGCATCCCGCTCTCACAGCAAAAGGAGTTCCGGCAAATCAAGAACGCGGTCATTCAGGAAGCGGAGCGCCTGCACTTGGGTGAGATCGGCTTCGAGGAGAAGGGTCTCAATCAGCAGGACGAGCCGGAGGAATACCGCAACGCCTCCTACGACTACTGGACACTGCGGGACATCATCCGGGACGAGAGCCTGACCATGGAGGAACGGAGCGACGCCGTCTCTGAAATGGAAAGGCTGGCGGAAAGCGGCGATATGTATGCGCAGTACCTGATGGGAAAGCTCTGGCGGGACGGTCCTCTGCTGATACCCAACTCGGCGAATGCCCAGTACTGGTCCGAACGGGCGGCGGAGCAGGGACATCTGGTGGCCCAGTACTCTCTTGCCAAACTGTACCTCTCGGATGATTTGGAAGTGCGGGATACCCGCACGGGGATGAACTGGCTCTACACCGCCGCGGTCAACGGCAGCAGCTACGCCATGTATCGGCTGGCCAAGGAACTGCTCAAAGGCGATTTGATCAAACGAAATAGTGATGCCGCCGTGGAGTGGTTCACTCGGTCAGCAGAGCGGGGAAATCCCTACGCCCAGTATATGCTGGGCAAGCTGTACCTTGCTGGTAAGGAGGTTCCCCGCGACGAGGAGAAAGCCGCATATTGGCTGACCCAATCCGCCGAGCAAGGCAATCAGTATGCACAGTACCTTCTGAACCACTTGGAGGAAAACCGTCCGCCCTCTGCGATGCTGGCAGTGACCCGGCTGCTCCATCACATGAGCCGGATCTTCCGGGACAACTCCGTCCCCAAGTCCCGCCCCGGCGGAATCCAGATCGACCGCAAGCGGCTGAAAAAGCTGCAGGAGAAGCGCATGGCCTTGGGTCATAAGCAGGATGACCACGAACAGCAGTGGCCCGATCTGACCATGTAAGAGGCGCAGAAACTGCACCGCAAAACAAAGAACTAAAACCCTTCCGCCCAGAAGGTAGAAAGGAACTGAATGAGAAAATCCAAATACAATTCTTTTGACGAACTCCCGCTGATGCTGACCGTGGAGGATATGTCCCATGTGCTGGGCATCGGCCTGGCCCATGCCTATGAGGTAGCTCACCGCAAGGATTTCCCCACCATCACCCTGGGCAGCCGCATCATCGTTCCCCGTGATAAGTTCATGAAATGGATCGACGAACAGGCCGCAAAAAAATCTGAAATATTTTAGTAGCTATTCCAAAAACTCTGTGGTATGTGTTTGTGTTAAAAAGGAGGGATCATAAATGGCAAAGAAACGAGCCAACGGCGAGGGCAGTATCCGCAAAAAGCCCAGCGGCCGCTGGGAGGGCAGATATACCCAGGGCATCGACCCGGTCACCGGCCGGGCCATCCAGAAAAGTGTGTCTGCCAAGACCCAGGCGGAGTGCAAAGAAAAGCTGGCGAAAGCCATTCGGGAGAATCGCGGCGCGCCGCTCAATCACACGGGCGACTACACCGCAGCGGAGTGGTGCCGCCTGTGGTTTGAAACTTACAGCAAGCCCAACATCCGCTACAACACCGCTAAAGGCTATGAGGGGATCATCGAGCACCACATCATCCCGGCCATCGGCGCGATCAAGCTTAAACAGCTCTCGTCCATCCACATCCAGAGAATGTATAACGACCTGAAAGAAAACGGCAGGATGCCCCGTGGGGCAAAACAGAACGAGAAGCCCCTGTCCAACACCTTCGTGCGGCGTGTCCATGCGGTGCTGCAGGCGGCGCTGAAGCAGGCGGTGAAAGAGCGGCTCATCCCGTACAACCCCTGCGAGAACTGCCGCATCCCGCCCAAGGACAAGAAAGAGATGACCATCCTCCCGCCGGAGAAGATCGGCAGATACCTCCAGGAAGCGGAGAAATACGGCGTCCTGCCTATGTTCTATCTGGAACTGTCCAGCGGCCTGCGCCGGGGCGAACTGCTGGCGCTCCAGTGGACAGATTTGAGTGTGAAAGAGCGCATCCTGACGGTGAACAAGCAGGTCACCCGCATGGAGGGCGAACTGGATGTGACAGAGCCGAAAACGAAAAACTCTGTCCGCAAGGTGGCGCTGTCGCAGCAGGCGGTAGACCTGCTGGTACAGGAGCACGAGCAGCACCCGGACAACCCCATCCTGTTCCCGTCGCCCCGCACAGGCGGCTACTGGAGTCCGGACGCCGTGTCGAGGATCAACCGGAAGCTGCTGAAAAACGCAGGCATCGAGGAGCACGTGCGCTTTCACGATTTGAGACACACATTCGCCACGATGGCGATCTCCAGCGGTGTGGATGTGAAGACCCTGTCCAGCATGCTGGGCCATTACAGCGCTGGGTTCACTCTGGACACCTACACGCACATCACCAACGATATGCAAAGAGGCGCGGCTGAGAAGATCGGCGGCTTCATGGAATCGGTCACGGCAGCCAACACCCCGGAACCTCCCGATCCGCCGGATGAAAGCCGGTGCAAGGTGATCCCGTTCGAGAAGGTGGGATAAAAGAAAATGGGCTCGCCAGAAATGGCGAGCCCATAAAAGTTGCAAACAGTTTATCCCCAAGAACGTCCGAACAACTCTTGACCGTTACTGCTTAATCTCAATACGGCAGATTCCCCAAGAAGGCGAGATGTCTTTTCGCTATACGAATCCTGTTTATCCAGAGCGATGATGACTTGTTTACCGCAAGAGGAATACAGCTCAATAATTTTCTCAATCGCATCATCTGAAATCTGTTTCAGTACGACCGAGTCATGTACCAGAAGCGGCAGTTTTGTAAGGCTCAGCACAGCAAGATCATATACAACAAGTCCCTTATATGCAATGCCAGTGCCAGTATCATCCGGAGTGAAGAAATCATATCCGGTGTCGGTAAAGTTCAGTATGGGAGCGTTGTAGGATCCCTCGTAGATAGCATCGTTGAGTCGGCTCATTTCTTCGTTGAGCCGGTAGGAAACTAAAGCTAATTGCTGTTGCTTAATTGTTTTCAGCCGCTCCGCGTCAGCATCTCGGTCCTCTTTCAGCTGCTGTAGTTTTTCGTAAGCATCATTTTCCTTTTGCATCCGGTCTTTCTCGCGAAGCAGTTCTGCGTGACGAGTTAGAACAACCTTAGAGAGGTTGGGGTTTTGAACCAGTTCCTGAAGCTGAGCTTCGTATTCGTGGATGATCTGGTCATACTCAGCCAGTTCTTTTTCAAGCTTAGGACGGTCTGATCTCAGTTCAGCCTTGAACACGGAGGAAATCGTTCTGTGGAACCCCTCAATCTCATCCAAGTGTGCAACGGCCGCTTCTGGGAAAAAGTGCTGTAAGTCAGCGAAGGAATCGGTTGTAGAGGAAAAGGCATAGTTGCCATTTTCGTCAAGCAAATCCCATCGGGCTTTCACTTTGCTCCTTGCGCGCCGAGCTCTGGATAGTAATTTCTTGATATAAACCGCCTGTTCAGATGCTGCAGCATCTACATCAAGTAAACCGCGTTCCAATCCAGAAGAAAGCTCCTCAATTTGCGCAGCAATACTGCGAATCTCTTTTTCGTTTTTGTCGTGTACACGCTTGGTGATTTTTGCAATAAACTGCAAAGCTTGCGCCTTTTTATATGCAGTCAATTCCGCATCAGAGCGCTGGGCTGCGGCCTCTGTTTCCTTGAGAGGTGTATACGCATCGAAAAGTTTCAGAAGCGCCGTGCATGCCTTTTCTGCTTTCTCTGTAGCCTGGTAGTGCAGCGGATGCCGCTCATCGCAATTGTTTTTCCCATATACTCGAATATATCGACCAACTGCATCTCGGAAAGACAGTTCGGGCAAAGATATTGCATACTTCGAGTCCAGCCATTTGCAGTAATCATTCAGCCCGATTTCTTCAACCTTCTCGTAAGAATCATTGCATTTCCAAACAGTATGGGCATTAATGCTGTTTCTGCAAAACTTAAAGATTTCTTCGCCAAAAATAAAAGAGAAGTATATATCGTGGGAACCGACATTTTCGATGATGTCCGTTGTACCTGCATATGTGCTACCACCGAAAACATAGTCAACTATCAGTAGGAAGGTGGATTTCCCGATAGAGTTGTCGCCTGCATTGGTACCCAACACCACACTAAGTCCAGGATTGAAAACAATTCGCTTCTGGTGAAATTGTTCACAGTAAATCTCATGCAACATAACAGAGCACCTCGCGTTCTGCGTCATATCTAATTCTTTGGAGAGCAAACAGGCAGTCCAGAGTATCCATGAAATCCTCAATACTACTGAAATGCTTCGTGGTAGCATCATACAGAGCTAACACTCCCGTGTCAGCATCTTGCAATACCGAGAGCACTGGCGGGAACTTACTGATTACACTTTCACCATAAGATGTGATTTTACTCGGTAATCTCATGGAACACCTCACAGTTCTGAACAAAGAAGGAGACAACTGCCTCACAAGCCTCTCTGGATGTAGAGCACATTTTTGCCATTACCCAATTTACGAGTTGGTCAAATATGTCACTCTTGTTATCTGAAAGACCCTCCATTTTAATAAAGCAACTTTTAATCTGAAGGCTGAGCGCATCCAAACGAAAACCGTTAATCCCCTCCAGTTCTTTAAAGCGGTCACGGATGTAAGGATAGTAGCTGGTCACATTCATGCTGACCCGGTTTTTCAAGAGGAACTCATTTGTGGAGAATTTTTTGGTTAATCGGGCGGGTATGTAGCTCAGCGTGGCGGCTTCGTCTTCACGCAAAAAACAGACTTTTGCCACAACATCTGCAATTTGCGGTTCCAGCCCCATTGTCAGTGTAGCTTCGTGGAGGTCTGTAAGCTGTAGAAAATGTTGCTTTATCTTCAGGAGTTTTAGGTAGTCCTCCACCGTGGTGTGGTAGTCCTGCTGATTGTGACAATCTTTACATAATGCAATCTTGTTTTCAAAGGACTCGGAATTATCCCCCAAACGAGGCAGTTTACTTAAAAGTTCATACTGTTCTTCAGTCGGACTATTCGGAAAAATATGGGCAATCTCATATAACTTATTTGCCTTTCCTTGTTTTTTGTGTCGAAGGATTTTTCCACAAAGAGGACAGGAAAAAGAAACCTCTTTTAGGTACAGTTGCTGCTCAGCTTCAGTTGGGGCTTTGCGCTTTTTCAAATAGGGATCAGCCGCAATTGCTTTTGCAATAGCGTCGCTCTTTGCCATATTAAATCACTCTCCCTAATTGGTCAAAATAAAAGACCGCACGGGAACACACCCATACGGTCGCCTTGGTGGCGCAAAGGCCTACCGTAAAGATATTATAGTGCATAACGCTGAAAATTTCAAGATATTGTCACAACTACACGTAAAAAACGGCGAAAACACACCAGTTAGGGATGGGTTAGGGATTTTGCGGTCTTCGGTGTTCCTCCGTACCGAGGCCGCAACCGCCATTTTACTCCTCTGACCACAGTTAAAATGTGGTCAAGTACATTTCAAAAATCGAACTTATAACGCAGAAAAACCGCCTTTTTAGGCGGTTTTTCAAAGAAAAGTGGTCGGAGTGCAGGGACTCGAACCCTGGGCCTCCTGCTCCCAAAGGGATGCTGAACACTTTTTTCGCTCGTTTATAGCGGTTTTCGGCGCTTTTTAATTTGTTTCACTTACTCTTTGACGCTCTTATCTCCGCTGCTTCCGGGTGTTCCAGCGCCGTCTGTGGTAATCTATGTGGTCAAAAACGCTTCCCGCCCGGTTTCCGGTGAAGATTCACCGATGCCGGACGGAAAGCGTTTCGCGTTTCAGAGCGTCTGCATTGTAACTCTGAGCAGACGGTTATGCAAGTTATTTCTGCGAGAGGTGAGACAGAAGTTGAGTTGCTATAGATAAGAAAAGTGAAGCTAATTTTCGGAGTGATTATAGAAAGCACTTTCAACTACTAACTTATATTCATCATGGATCTTATCTGCAGTAGCTGTAATCATAAATCCAGCTTTATACCCAAAGCCACAAAAGTTATCTGTCAGGATTCTTAAGCGCTCCTTGTCTGATGAAAGATCGCAGCGCTTGTAGGCTTTCTTCATTTCAATACAAAAAAGATTATTAAACCCTCTCTGCTCGTCATAGCCCCGCTTATGTACAATTAAATCTACAACAATATTATGACCGTTTAACACTTTAGCGGCGTGCTCATTCCCGCGGCTTCCACGGTTATACTCTACATCTACTACATACTCGCAAAATTCAGATTCTGCAATAGCACGTTCGAGATATGAAGCAAACTTAGCGCAAATACACCGTTCGCTTAAATCTCTGGATATCAAATACTGCTCATTTTGATTAAAACTTTGAAGGGCGGAGTTTAAGCATGCTGTGACTCTGTTTTGTGTTTCTGTCATTGCTAATTACCTCCATCATAGGTGTTTTAAGATTTTGCCATGTTAAGTGACTGATGATTAGGCGAGATATTCCTGTGGAGTTATATGGGGCAAAATTTGCACCGCAATAGACAAAGAATAACCTCATGTAGTTGCATTCTGAAGGTAAAACTCACTCTCCGAAACTCTCGTCACAAAATCATACTCCAGCCGTGTTGCCTTTGAAGGCGAAATATTGTAGCGATTAAACACCGAGCGAAAATATGCAAAGAACTCTCTGTCTTCCTCTGTCATCGGGGCAACCCAGCCGTTCTCGGCACCATGAGATTCAATTTCCTCTAACGCTGCCATACGCTCTTTATCCATGTCAGCTGCTCCTTTCGGTGAACTTTCGCCTGCCCTCAGCGGGAATCGTTTTGGATTACCTGAATTGTAACTCTAATGGTAGGGGTGTGCAAGAGGTTTCTGCGGGGGGTGGCGGTGCAAAGATTGAGCCGCAATAGACAAAGAATAGGCATTTTACAGGCGGAGACAGGATGGCTATCCGAGTCTCTGAGTATAAATCCCTTAATACAGGCATAATAGTAAGGGATTTATGGCAAAACCCCATTGACTATTCCCTTATTCCATATTATTATTTAAGGGAAAGCGAAAGGGGATAAGGGAATGAGAAACTTCAATTACTCCGCAATCAAGGAGCAAAAGTGGGACTCGGATGTTCTTGGCCTGATTGCAGCTATATACAAGGAAGCTGGAAAGCAAGAATTGTATTTGAAGCAGCGTCCGGAGGAACTCGAAAAGCTCGTGGAGATTGCCAAGATACAGAGCACCGAGGCATCGAATGCCATCGAGGGCATCGTCACCACGAGTACCCGAATCCGGCAGCTCGTCGAGGAGAAAACCACGCCGAGGAACCGAGATGAGCAGGAGATCGCTGGATACCGCGATGTGCTGAGTATCATTCACGAGAGCTTTGACGCGATTCCAATTACGCAGAACTACATCCTTCAGCTTCACAAAATCCTGTACAGCCACATGAATAACCCGCTTGCGGGTCGCACCAAAGCTGCGCAGAACTATATCACTGCCACCTATCCGGACGGTCATGTGGAAACGCTGTTCACGCCGCTTGCCCCTTATGAAACGCCGGAAGCGCTGGACAGAATCTGCGAGGAATACAACCGTGTGATTGGAAATATGGAACTGGAGCCGTTGATTGCGATTCCGGTTTTTGTCCATGACTTTCTGTGCATCCACCCCTTCAATGACGGCAACGGAAGAATGAGCAGATTGCTCACAACGCTGCTTCTGTACCGAAACGGTTTTTATGTTGGAAAGTATATCTCCCTTGAAGCCAAAATCGCCAAAAACAAGGATCTGTACTACGATGCACTTGCACAGGCGCAAACCGGCTGGCACGAAGGCACGGAAGATGTAGTGCCTTTCATCAAGTACCTGCTCGGAACGATCCTTGCGGCCTATAAGGACTTTGAGGATCGTGTGGCGCTTGTGGAAACCAAGCTGCCCGCACTGGAAATGGTGCGCAGAGCAAGCAAGAATAGAATCGGGCGGTTCAATAAGCAGGACATCCGGGAGCTTTGCCCGACGCTCAGTGACAGTTCCATTGAGGGGGCCCTCCGCAAGTTGGTCGCAGCCGGTGAGTTGAAAAAAGAAGGTCGTGGGAAGAACACCTGTTACTTCAGACTGAATTAAATTTCTGTCAAATTAGAGGGCCGCACCTGTTCATACGAGCAGGTGCGGCCCTTTTAGTCGCCTTATAGTAGTTGGCGCACAGTTTAAGGGTTGAGCCGCTATAAACAAGGAATACACCCAAAGTCTCCTGCTGGAACACACACTCGCCTTACCCGAAGAAATACTGCTTCATATCTGAGACACTGCCATCTTTATCACAGAACCATTCGTAATCAGCGAGACAGTTCTGGCAGTGAGCAATTACATCAAATCCGCCAGGTGAATGCCGGTTGTCAGCAATGCTCATGATTTCCAATGGCTTTCCGCAGGCTGGGCAAGGCCTGATTTTCCTTGCCTTACGAGTGGCACGCTCTCTCTGCTCTGTCTCAAGTGCACCTAAAAGGCCATGCCAAAGATTCGGATTCATTTCATGCTCTGCATAGTCTTCAAGGTGCCGCCGGATATCATCGGCAGCCAGTACGAGAAACTTATCATCCAGAAGCTGAATGTGACGCTTGATATAATCAGCAACTACCATGGGCATACAAGTATTCCTGCCCATCGCA
>ENA-OQRB01001367-OQRB01001367.1-human-gut-metagenome-genome-assembly--contig:-NODE-1367-length-14251-cov-6.572626_pt1 | contig 14251 bp, 5 predicted proteins | sample MGYA00243235_ERZ505100 | MGnify/ENA primary metagenome ERZ505100 (study PRJEB26097, sample SAMN02712145) | human gut metagenome | biome: Gut microbiome | host: Homo sapiens | place: Denmark: Copenhagen...
CGCTGGCCGCGCCGGCCACGGACGCCGCGGCCGCGAGCACGACGGCCGGCGCGACCATCACACTGCAAGGCGCAGACGGAGCAAGCCTGGCCGGCCACACGTTCAACGTGTACCGGATCGGCACGTACACGGACCAGATCCTGAACGGCACGCAGATCAGCAGCCTCGGCGTGCGCGGCGACACGGCATCCAACGCGTGAGCGGCCGACGCGATCGGCATCGCCAACGCTTACGATCCGGGCACGGGCGACGACATCGCCAAGGTGTACGGCTACGATGACGCGGGCAACATCGCCAACATCAAGATGGACTCCCAGACCAGGCAGCTGCGCAACATCAGCAAGGCCCTGGGCCAGTCCACTCGGAAGCCGGCCGCCATCCAGGGCGGCGCGAACCTGACGACCACCCGGTCCACGCTGACGATCAACGTGCCCGCCGAAGGCCTCTACTACATCACCGATTCCGCGGGCAACCCGATCATGGTCGGCACGAAATCCGGCAACGCGAACATCATGAAGAACGACGCGAAGGACCCGCAGTGGCGTACGCTCGGCACCGCGGTCGTCAAGTCGAAGAGCATGAGGGTCGACAAGAAGGTCCAGGTGCAGCGCAACGGCGCGACGGTCGGCAAGGACGGCACCGCCTCCGATCCGGTCGGCGTGACCGTCGGCGACACCGTCACCAACACGGTCGAGGTGACCGTGCCGAACAAGCAGGCCGTCTCCGCCGTCAAGTTCAAGCTCATCGACCAGCCGAAGGGCCAGACGTACGTGAAGGGCTCGCTGAGCGTCCGGTTGAAGAACGCGCCGCGGACCGACATCACGGCCGACGCGGTCATCTACGACGGGACCACGCAGAACAACGCGAAGAGCATCCCCGGCGACCCGACCCTGAAGACCGCGGACAACAGGCCGGCCGACCCGGATCTCGCGATTCCGGCCGGCGGCTGGGGCATCGACGGCAGGAACCTTCTCGACAAATACTCCAACAGGACGATCGTCATCACCTACCGCATGACCGTCGACAAGGCCAGCGTCACCGACCCGGCGAACAACACCGTCCACACGTACGGCACGTTCACCGACGGCGTCCGGTTCACGACCATCACCGACCAGGACAAGGTCGACATCAAGGCCTACGACTTCACGCTGCGGAAGGTGGACGCGGGCAACGTGAACACGCTGCTCGACGGCGCCCGGTTCCAGGTGCAGCGCAACGGCAAGTGGATGAATCTCGACTGGAACACCGGCAAATGGTCGGATGCGGCCAACCAGGGTTCCGCCACCGTGTTCGTGACCGGCGACTCGAACCATGACGGGACGGTCGACAACAGGGACGACGCGAGGCAGAGGGGCCTGATCGCGTTCAAGGGGCTCGGCTACGGCACGTACACGGTCACCGAGACCCGGGAGCCGGCCGGCTACGCCAGCTACGCGAAACCGACGTTCACCGTCACCATCGACGACGCGGGCACGAGCATCCAGTACAGGGGGACGGGCACCGTGCCGAACCTGACCAGCAGGCTGGACAACAACACGGTGCAGGTCAAGAACGTCGCGAACCTGACCCAACTGCCGCAGACGGGCGGCGTGCTCGCGTTCGCGTTCTGGCTGGCCTGCGCCATGCCCCTGTTCGCGATCGGCGGCATGATGGCCGTGCGCGGCGCGCGCAACCGCCGCGACGCGCTGACGCTCACGCATGACGGCGGCAATCCGGCCGCCTGACACATGTCCCGGCCCTCCAGGCCGGGGTTCCGCCGATAGGGGGCGGGGTCGCGTCCCCTATCGGCCTCTCATCACCGAATGATTCTTTTTTTATCCGGCCCGCCACGAGGGGTTCGTACGGGTCTTGGCCCATCCGTCGGAAAAGCATTGCGAGGGATGGGGGAAGGAAAACCGATAATGCGCACATGGCTGAAACGGATGGTCGCCGGCATCGTGTCGGCGGGCACCCTGATGGGCGGCGGGCTCCTGATGGCGGGCACCGCGAACGCGGACGAGATCCGCATGCCCGACATCGGCAAGACCATCACGAGCCTGACGGCATCGGCCGCCACGACGTATCCAAGGGAGCTCGTCAACGGCGACTTCGAATACCCGAGCATGAAGAGCCTGCAACACTACTTCACCGGCATCGACCGCAACCGCAGCCAGTGGATCAGCAACGGACAGGGAGGCGACCTCGCCAAATGGTCCGACATCCCCGGCGGACTGGACACGACCAGATTCGGCTGGTCCAGCACCCAGACACAGGGCGCCATGTCCGAACAGCGCGCGAACGCCGTCGAACTCCAGAAGGCCACCGGCGAAACCACCCAGATGGGCGAACTGTGCGCAAGCCAGAAAGGCACCGCGATCTACCAGGACATCGCCACCACGCCCGGCACGCTCTACAGGATCGAGCTCGACCACGCGAGCCGCTACAGCATCCACCTTGACCAGATGCAGGTCATGGTAGGCGCGCCCGGCCACGAGCAGCCCGCCGAAATGACCCGCACCAGCTCGAACAAGTACGGCGACAAGATCGGCGAGAAGTCCACCACCATCGCCACGCACTCGACCAACCCGTTCGGCAACCAGTCCAGCAAGGACGACTTCAGCCACTACGTCGGCTACTACACGATCCCCGCAGGCCAGTCCGTCACCCGGTTCACGTTCAGGCAGGTATCCGGCGTGAACACGACCAGCGGCAACCTGCTCGACAACATCGTGTTCACCCAGGCGTACAAACTCGACTACGACAGGAACTCCGACGAGGCGACCGGCCAGACCCCGAACGACACCGCCACCGTCAAACCCGCCAAAACCAGTGCCACGGGCGGCGTGAAGAACGTCGCGGACACGAACGCAAGCCTGCCGGGCCATCTGGTCAATGGTGATTTCGAATACCTGCCCGACGGCGGATGGAAGACCGTTGACGCGCCAAGCTACATGACGAACGCATACACGAGCGTCGACCCGAACAACGGCCAGTACATGAGGAACGCGCAACACTCCGACGCCGATCTCGCCTCCTGGGCGGACTGGCCCGGTTTCGACCAGTCCAAATTTGCATGGAAGACCGACCAGAAAGGCGGCCACGACCAAGGCGGATTGAAGGACCGCGCGGAAGCGGTCGAACTCCAACAGGACAGCGCGGACGGCAACACCTACGCGGAAATGGTCGCCTCCGAAACCGGACGCACCATCTACCAGAACCTCGCCACCATCCCCGGCACACTGTACAAGATCCGGTTGAAGCACGCCAGCCTGTGCAAGGACAACGTCGACCAGATGCAGGTCGTCATCAACGGCACACCCATCGAGATGACCCGAGTGGCCGCGAACGGCAAGGCCGGCGACAAGGTAGGCGAGAAGTCCAAGACCATCGGCACGAGGGTCACGAACGGGAACCGCTGGCATCATTACGACCAGTGGGAGACCTATGAGGGCTACTACGTCATCCCGGACGGGCAGACCACCACCCGGTTCGGTTTCAAGGCCGTCAACTATCTCGACCCCACCAAGGGCAATCTTTTGGATGATGTGACCTTCGCCCGTGCCTACAAGCTGTCCTACGATAAGAACGCGTCGGATGCGACCGGCAAGGTCCCGTCCGACGAGACCGCCGGCACCGTCAGGCAGACCAAGACCAAGACCAAGACCACCGGAACCGTGAAGACCGTCGCGGACGAGAACGTCCGGTATGGTTCCCTCACTAATGGCGATTTCTCCTACCCCTCGTTCTCCGACATTCAGGAGAACGAGCAGGGAACCTCTGCCGATCTGCGCACGTTCCTCAAATCGGATGACGGCACGCTTTGGTACAACATGTCCGTCACCGATCTTTCCAAGTACGGAAAGATCGGGCAGATCCCCGGTTTCGACTCTTCCAGGTTCGCATGGTCCAGTACCGAGAACGGTTCAAGGGTCGAATTGCAGCAGGATCGCAACACCAAGAACACGTATGCGGAGATCGTCGCCCAACAGGACAACACCAGCATCTACCAGAACGTGTCCACCGGCAACGGCGGCGTGCTGTACAAGATCCGGCTCAAGCACGCCAGCCGTCAATCCTCCCATGCCGACAAGATGCAGGTCCTCGTGGGCTCCGACACGGCCCACGCGACGCCTGTGGAGATGACCCGCGTCACCTCTAACGGCCATGGCGACAAGGTGGGCGGGAAGTCCACGACCATCACCACAAAGGTATCCAACACCGATCCCCGAGACCATGGCAGCCAGTGGGAGACGTACGAAGGCTATTACCAGGTGCCCGAAGGACAGAAGAACACGGTATTCATGTTCAAGAGCCTCGAAGGCTTCAAAGATGTTGAGACCCTGCCCGGCAACAACGTCGGCAATCTCGTGGACGACATCGAGTTCTCCCGTTCCTACAAGTTGACCTATGACAAGAACGCATCCGACGCGACCGGCAAGGTCCCGTCGAATCAGCGTGGCAAGGAGAACGCCGTCGAGCCCGCCGAATCGAAGACTACCGGAAACGTGAAGACGGTGGCGGATAATACGTCGAATCTGCCGGACCATCTGGTGAACGGCACGTTCGATTATCGCGGCAACGAGATCATCAACGAGAACCAGAGGGTCTACGGCGGGCACGACACAACCTACCTCGCCATAATCAGCGCGAAGACCGGCGTCATCGGCAACCCGCTGCACAGCAAGCTCGACAACTGGGATTCCGGCAAGTTCGGCTGGAAATCCAACGATGCCACCGCCGGTGCCGACACCGTCGAGGTGCAGCGCCGCAACCACACCCCGTATCCGACCAACGCGGGCAACGTGTGGGGCGAGATCGCCGCAGCCAAGCGAGGCAAGTACATCTACCAGGACATCGCCACCACGCCCGGCGTCGTGTACAAGTGGAGCCTCAAGCACGCGTCCCGCAACGCGGGCCAGGACGACAGCATGCAGGTCATGATCGGCGAACCCGGCAAGACCGTCGCACAGCAGGCGACCCGCACCACATCCAACGGGTCGGACAAGACCGGCAGCGTCGGCACCACGATCACCACGCACGGCACCGCGCAGGACGGCAAGTGGGAGACCTATACCGGCGACTACCTCGCCACCTCGACCGTCACCCGGTTCACGTTCAGGAGCGTCAGGGACTCCAACGGCCAGGGCCTCGACTTCACCGCCGAAGGCAACTGCGTCGACGACCTAAGCTTCGACAAGGCGTACAAGCTCTCTTACGACAAGAATTCTTCGGACGCGACCGGCAGCGTGCCATCCAATCAATACGGCAAGGAGAACACCGTACAGCCCGCCAAGTCCAAGACCACGGGCAGTGTCGGACTCGCGGCTGACAAAACCGCTTCCGGCCTGACGGTGCATGATCTGAAGAAGAACGACAAGGGCAAGGTGCCCTCCAATTCGAAGGTGGATTCCACGCAGCCGGCCGCGTTCAAGGCTCCGGACGCCAAGGCGGAGGCCATCGCCTCCAGGTCCGCGGGCGACGAGCTGGCCGTGAACGGCGGGTTCGACACCCCGAAGTGGAGCATCGCGAAGGAGGGGCAGGGCCTGCCCTGGGTGTATGTGAAGCCCAATGCGGGCACGATCCGCTCCTACGCGCAGGCCATGGCCGGACAGACGGGCGTGAAGGCCGGCGGCCTGACCGCCGCCACGTTCGCCTGGCAGGATCTCGATGCCATCGGCAGCAACCAGAACTTCGAACTGCACCGGGAGAAGGACGGGAACACGGCCGCCGACGTGCACGCGGGCCGTACCGTTGCCCAGACCGTGAACACGACGCCCGGAGCCAGCTACACGTTCAGTATCCGCCACTCCGGCCGCTCCAAAGGCAACGCGGGCGGCGTGACATTGCTCACCGGCCCCGACAAGGATCATCTCACCCCGGTCAGGCTGACCCGCACCACGGTCTCCAAGACCGGCCAGAAGTACGGGGACAAGACCGGCGATGTGGGAACCGTCGCCTACACGCACTCCGATTCCATGGATGCCACGGAAGGCAGCCACGAACCGTGGGACCATTCCGACGACTGGGAATCCTACGAGGGCACGGTCATTATCCCAGCCGGACAATCCCGCACGATGATCGCCTACAGGGGCGTCGCCAAGGACGGTACTCTTACTGCCTCCGCCAATGACAGCATCATCGACGACCTGAGCTTCCGCCTCGCCTACAAGCTCAGCTACGACGCGAACGGCGGAACCGGCCAAGTGCCCTCGCGCACCGAGACGGGCAGGACCGAAACCGCCGCATCCGGGACGGATGGCACGGTCAGGCTTGCGGCCGACAAGAGCGCCGAACCGGAATCCGGAACCATCGCGGACGACCGCAGGGTGCTGACCGACACGACCGCCAGACAGGATGACGGGACCAGCCAGCGGACGATCACCCGATCCGACGGTTCCGTGCGCGTGGAGACGATCGCCGACACGGGCGCCGTATCCGGCTGCCAGGTCTACTATCCGGCCGGCACCAGGATCACTTTGGCGACCGCGAAGGCCGACTCCGACTGCTGGGATTCCAGCCAGATCAGCAGGACCAACCGCACGTTCTACGGTTGGAGCGCGAACACGGACGCCAACGACAGGGACGTGCCCGTCGGCGACACCATGGACCGGAACACGCTGAACGCGAACGTCAGGACGGAGATCGTCATGCCCGCCAGGGCGAAGACCGTATACGCATTGTGGGCCATCAACCCCACCCTGTCGTACAACGTGAACGCGCCCGCCGGCAGCAACGCGCCCGGCACGCCCGCATCGCAGACCGTGCCCTACAACACGGCCGCCGCCGACAAATCCGGTTGGGCGGCCGGCGACACGGGCAAGATTCCCGGCTACCGGTTCGACGGCTGGTACACGGCCCCGAACGGCGGAAACAAATACGATTTCAACACGCCGCTCACCAACAACATGACCGTCTACGCGCACTGGATCGGCAACGGGTACACAGTCAGATTCACCGGCAACGGGGCGACCGGCGGCAACACCCCGGACCAGGCGTTCCAATACAACATCGGCCAGAACCTGCACCGGAACGGGTTCACGCGCGACGGATACACGTTCACCGGGTGGAAGCGCGCCGACAACCAGCAGGCGTACGGCGACGGCCAGTGGGTCACGAACCTGACCACCCAGCCGAACGGGATCGTCACCATGGTCGCCCAATGGTCGGCCAACGAGGCCCACATCCGCTACAATCCGAACCCTCCCGCGGGCAAGACCGCGGGAGGCAACGGCACCCCCAACTGGGATGGCCACACCGGCGACACTCCCGCCATCGGAGGGAACGGCTGGACGATCGACGGGTACACGTTCGCCGGCTGGACCACCAGCCCGGACGGGAGCGGCACGAAGTACGCGCCGGGCGCCAGTTGGACGGCGAACGGGACGCTGACCCTGTACGCGCAGTGGACGCCCGGCGAGGCCGGCCTGACCTACGACGGCAACGGGGCGACCGGTGGCAAGACCGACCCGCAGAACGGGGTCACCGACCAGAAGGTCAACGTACGCCAGAACGGGTTCACGCGCGACGGATACACGTTTGTCACGTGGAACACTCAGACCGACTGCAAGGGCAATGCAGTGAAACCTAACAGCGAGTGGACGTTGCGTGGTTCCAGCACCCTATATGCCTGCTGGGCCGGCGTCGCGCAGACCCTCACCTATCACGGCAACGGCGCGACCGGCGGCAACACGGCGGCGCAATCCGGCCACACCGGTGACGAGCTGACCACAAACGCCAATGGTTTCACCCGCGACGGATACACGTTCGTTCGTTGGGACACCGCCAAGGATGGTTCCGGCACCGCATACGGCGAAGGCAAGAACGGTGTCGGCCGGTACACGATGAAGCCTGCAGGCAACGACCTGTACGCGATCTGGCAGGCCAACCCCGCCAGCATCCGATACCGGGATGACTGGGGGGCCACCGGTTCGACGCCCGACACGACGGGCGTCACCGGCCAGAACGTGACCATCGCCCAAAACGGGTTCACCCGCCCCGGCTACACGTTCACCGGCTGGGCCAGGGACAGGCGCACGAATCCGAGCCTCCAGCCCGGAGGCCGGTACACGCTCACCCCCGGCACCACGACACTGTGGGCCCAATGGAAGGCCGACCCGGCGCACCTGATCTACAACGCGAACACCGGCTCCACCAGCCAGACCCGCAGGACGGACGGCGTGGTCGACCAGACGCTCACCGTCATCGCCAACCCGTTCACCCGCACCGGCTACACGTTCACCGGCTGGAACACGCAGGCCGACGGCAGGGGCAGGGCGTACACGGCGGGCAACGGGTTCAGACTGGTCGCCGACCCGAAGAGCAACCCGGTCAACACGAGCGTCCTGTACGCGCAGTGGAGGATCAACCGGGTCGCCCTGAAGTTCGACCCGAACGGGGGAACCGGCGGATACCCGGACATCACCGTCGACGCGTTCACGACGGTCACCATCCCGGCCGACGCGAAGGAGCCCAAGGTGCAAAGGCCCGGCTTCCGGTTCACCGGCTGGGCCATGAAACCCACGCCCGGTGCCGGTGACACGATCCTCAGCCCCGGCAAGGGCACGGTCAGCATGCCCGACCGGGGCAGCATCACCGTGTACGCGCAATGGGCGCCGGCCATGACCACGCTCCCGTTCACGGGCGGACAGGCCCAGGTGCCGACCATCTGGCTGTACGCCGGATTCGCGCTCATGCTGATCGCGCTCGGCGTGATGATGCCGATGCTACGCATGCGCATGGCCGCAACCAAGCGCACCGGTAAGCACATGCCGATCACCGGCGGAAAGCACGCGAAGTGACGGCAGCGGCCGAAACCGACGTGTGGGAGAGCGTCGCGGATGCGGTCCGCGACAAGCGGGCGCGCGACAATCGCGCCCGCCGGCTCGTCCGCCATTCCCGGATCTACGCGGTCGCCGCAGTCATCTGCCTGATCGCGGGCATGGTGCTTGTCGCCATGCCCCGCATCCAGCAGACGCTCGGCGACCGCGCCGTTGACGAGCAGGCGCGATCCGTCAGCCAGACGGCCGCGCTGTTTCCGGAATCCTCCCGTCAAAGCGTCATCCAATCTGCCATCGCATATAATCAGCGTCTTTATGAAGGCGGTCAGCCACAGATAGGAGAACCTGTGTTCGATGGGAAGACCGAGGGCAATTTCGAGGGCGATGCCGAATACCGGCGTCAACTGTCCGTGAATGGGTTGGATGCCATGGGTGAGATTCTGATTCCGAAGATCAGCGTCGACATGCCCATCCTCCACGGAGCTGGTCAAGATGTGCTCGAACATGCGGCCGGCCATCTGGCGGGCACCAGTCTGCCTATCGGTGGCAAGAATACGCGCGCCGTAATCACCGGTCATTCGAATCTGAAAGGCGCGACCCTGTTCACCCGGCTCGGTGAACTCGAAGACGGCGACCCGTTCTATATCAAGGTCATGGGTAACACGCTCGCCTATCGAGTCACCAGCAAACGCATCGTCTCTCCTACCGACACGAAATCGTTGCGTGTCCATAAGGGGAAGGACGAGGTCACGCTCCTCACCTGTACGGGGCAGGGCAATACGCTGCGACTGCTTGTCACGGGGGAGCGCAACAGCATGCCCGATCAGGCCCCCTTGCCCGGAGATGCCACGGGGGACGTAAAAAAGGCGGCTTTTGTTTCAGGCGTCACCGTGACGGGGATATTGGCTGTCGGATTTTCGCTTTGTCGCAGTCGGCGTGCCGTGGGTCATCATATAGGTTTGCCACAGACACATGATAGTGACAATTTGCGTTAGTAAAAAAAGGTGTTACTATATGTTTGTATATCAAAAACACGTAATCTCCCGACATCGGGGTAAACCCGAAAAGGAAGACACATACACGAGAAAGAAGAAGTTCCCCATGACACACGGCATCACCAAGATCACAGTGGCAACCACCGCCGTGATGGCAACCCTTGCCGCTCCGGCAGTCGCAATGGCCGACGAAACCACAACCGCCGGCGACCAAGCCAATCAGGCAATCACACAGGCCCAAGACAGCATCCAGCAGGCACAGCAGAGCACCACCGAAGCCAACCAGGCCATCGCACAGGCATCCCCGACCGGCGTGACCGAAGCACAGGCCAAGGCCGACGCCGCCGCAGCTGCACTGGACACCGCCAAGCAGAACCTCGACGCCGCCGCCGCCCAGCAGCAGACAGCCGCGAACGGCCAGCAGCAGGCCCAGAAGAATTATGACGACGCCAACAAGGCCCAACAGCAGGCCGCACAGGATGCGACCGGCACGGCCGACAAGATCGCGGCCGCGCAGCAGGCCGCGAACGACGCGTCCAACGCCATCAACGACGCCAACAAGGCCATGCAGCAGGCATCCGACAACCAGTCCAAGGGCGAAACCGACAAGCAGGCCGCACAGGCCGCGAAGGATGAGGCCACGGCCGAATCCGCCTCCCATCAGCAGGCCGCCGACAAGGCCCAGACCGATATCGATGCGGCCGACAGGCAGGCCACGGACGCGCAGAAGAAGGCCGATGCGGCGGATACCGCCATCAGTGACGCGCAGAAGAAGGCCGACCGGGCCGACGCGGACGCGAAGAAGGCCGCGGCCGACAAGGCCGCCGCCGAGAAGGAGCTGACGGAAGCCAGGAGGCAGCAGGCTTCGGCGACCGGCGACAAGACGAAGGCCGACGAGGCGGTGAACGTCGCGCAAGCCAAGCTGGATGCGGCCAGGCAGGCCGAGGCCAAGGCGCTTGAAGCCAAGCGGAAGGCCGATGCCAAGGTCGAGCAATTGTCCAAGGATGATGGAGGTCTTTCCGACCTGGCCGCGAAGCTCGAAGCGGCGAAGAAGGCCGCAGCCGACGCCGCCACCGCCCAGCAGAAGGCGGAACAGGCGCAGAAGGATGCCGACAAGGCGGTGTCCGACTCCTCTTCCAACGCCGAGGCGAAGCAGCAGGCCGCCGCCGATGCCAAGAGCGAGGCCGACGCCAAGAAGGAAGCGGCAGACGAGGCTCAGGACAAGCTGTCTCAGGGCGCAGTGGCCTACTTCGGCGACAAGGGTGCCTCTCAGGCAGTCAAGGTTCTCACCGATCCGACCGTCACCGAGTATCTTGACGCCATTCATAATGGTGCCAAGGGTGATGCGACCACGTTGGACAACATGATCGAGGCCCTGAAGTTCATCCAGGAAGCCAATCAGCTTCGCGCGAAGGAAGGCCTGCAGCCCCTCAAGGTCAGTGACACCCTGATGGCACAGGCCATGGCGGATGCGGATTATGCCAACAACAACGTGAACCATCCACTTCAATTCCCCGCCAGCGAAAACCTCGCCTGGGGTTACACTGATCCCTTTAACGGCTGGTACGACACGGAGAAGTCCATGTATGAGAAGGACATGTCCGACGGTGTCCTGGATTGCAAGGCCTCGGACGGCAAGCCCGTCAACCCCTGCGCTTATGGCCATTACACCACGCTGGTCAACACCGATTTTACCCTCACCGGTTTCGGCGTCAGCCAGAACGGCAACATCACGGGTATCGGCGGGAACACCCATAGTCAGCTGTTCACCGAAAACGCTAACGGAATCGGCTCCGACGCGGGCCGCATCATGGACGTTGACGCATACCTGGCTGATTTGACTGCCTACCGTGACTCCCTGACCGGAGCCGACGCCGCATACCAGACCGCATTGTCCAAGAGCGAGCAGGCCGCACAGGACGCTTCCGATGCGGCCAAGGCGCTGGCCGCCGCACAGCAGGCCGCGCGGAAGGCCGCTGAGGAAGCCCAGCAGGCCGCGCAGAAGGCCAGGGATTTGCAGGCTGCCGCCGATGAGGCGCAGAAAGCGTATGACGAGGCCGTGAAGGCGAACGAGGACAAGGCCAAGGCGTTGGAGGAAGCCAAGAAGGATCAGACGGCGAAGAACGAAGCGTACTCCGCCGCACAGCAGGCCACCAAGGAAGCCCGGTCCGAAGCCGACGCCGCCACCGACGCCCAGACCGCAGCCCAGACGGCAGTGGACAAGGCGAACACGGCAGTCACCGCCGCACAGGCGAAGATCGATACCGCCGACAAGCTGACCCAGACCGCCGCCAAGAACAAGACGGATGCGGAAGCCGCGATCAAGCAGGCCAACACGGACAAGACGAAGGCCGCAGCCGACCTGGCCGCCGCCAAGACCGCGAAGGCCGAGGCCGAGAAGGCCAAGCAGGCCGCGCTCGACGCCAAGACCGTTTCCGACGCGAAGGTTGAAGCCGCCGACAAGCAGGTCAAGGCCGCCGACGAGGCCATCGCCGACGCCAAGGCCGCATACGCGAAGGCGAAGGACGACCTCAACACGGCCACCGGCAAGCTCAACGACGCCCGGAACACCATCAAGCGTCTGCAGAACGCCGAGGAGAACCTCAAGAAGGCGAACGCGAAGCTGGCGGAAGCGCAGTCCAAGCTGGATGAGGCGAACAAGGCCAAGGATGAGGCCGACAAGGCGTACGAGAAGGCCAAGGCCGACTATGATGCCAAGCTCGCCGACAAGCAGGCGTCCGACAAGGAGCTCGCCGCCGCCAAGCAGGCCGAAGCCGAAGCCAAGAAGCAGGCCGAGGAGGAAGCCAAGAAGCAGCAGGAAGCCCAGCAGAAGGCCGACCAAGCCAAGAAGGATGCGGAAGCCAAGAAGCAGAAGGCTGAACAGGCCAAGAAGCAGGCTGCAGGTGTGACGAACAATGGTCTGGCCTCCACCGGATCGGACACCACCGCAATCGCCACGCTGGCGGCGATCATGACCATCGCCGGTGCTGGCTGCGTGCTCGTGCGTGTACGTTCCGCCAAGCATGCCGATGGATGGCATGCAGTCGAGGACTGATTCTCACCGCACCAAACGTGTTTTGCCCGCCTTCGACCCGAAACAGGGGAGAGGCGGGCAAAACCGTATTCCCACATACCGAAGCAAAACGGTAGCTTCTTTTGTTACTATCAGAAAAAAGTCAGTGAATTACGTGAAAGGGTCTGGCTATGAACGATGTAGGACATGCGCCACTCCCAGGCGACGTGCTGCTACACCAATACCTGCAGCCAAACAACATCACCATGTACCGTCTGGCGAAAGCCATGAACCTGCCACAAACCACCATCAGTGGCCTGATACACGGGAAAAGACGCATCACCACAAGCCTCGCATACCAGCTCGCCTACGTGTTGGGCACATCACCGGAATACTGGCTGGAATTGCAAATGCACTACGATATTGAAAACTACGACAAATTCGATGAAAGCGGACTGACGGTCCTCATTGATAATACGGTCGGCGACACTGTCCAATCAGAACGATGACGAGCAGAAGAATCCGCTAACGCCAGTTTCGTCCATGTCCACTTTGACGGCCTCGATTCCTCCAATTCGTTTTCCGCTGCCGCGCATTGTACTGCTGAGGATATTCTGTGCTGGCGCTTGTCCTTGTGTTCTCTCCCTCGGAGTGGCTGAATAGGGCTTGTTTCCATTGGTTTGCGGTCATGGGCATCTTCTTCAACGAGTTCAACCATTACAAGACGAAATCCGAATCGGGCCAGGTGTTCACGCCCGAGCATATTCACGGACTTCATGTACCGGTTACTCGAATGGGCGTTCGCGTACGATGACGGATCCGGCCTGCCGGACGCCGGCGCGTACGCGGCCGAGCTGAAGAACGTGACCGCCACGGCCGACGGCAAACCGGTCCAGGGGTTCGACCCGACGAAGACCGGCACATGGACCATTCCCGCCGGCACCCAAGTGAATATCGTCGACATGCCCGACGACTGGAAGCTCGACGGCAAGGCGGAGCAGCCGGCCGGCACGGTCGTGTTCACCGCGTCGAAGTACGGCACGCCCGTCGTCACCTGGACGTTCAAGAACGATTCCGCGACCGATCCGGACAAGCCGGCGGACCCCGGCACGGACGCGTTGAAGAACGTGGCCGCGACGGCGGACGGCAAGCCGATCGCCGGGTTCGACCCGACCAGGGACGGCGCCTACAAGGTCGCCGCCGGCGCCAAGGTCAGGATCTCCGACGTTCCATCCGACTGGAAGCTCGACAAGACCGAATCCGGTTCGAAGCTCGTGTTCACCGCCTCCAAGGGCGGGACGGCCGTCACCTGGACGTTCGAATACCAGGCCAACGGCGGCTCCTCCGCCACCGATCCGGGCAACGGCGGCGGGAGCAACGCCGGGGGCGACGGCCAGGGCGACCCCGGCAAGACGCCGGACACGTCCAAGCCCGCGGCCTCCCCGAAGCCCGCGGGCACCGCGGACGACGGCCAGGCGGCCGGTGCC
>ENA-OQRB01001388-OQRB01001388.1-human-gut-metagenome-genome-assembly--contig:-NODE-1388-length-14062-cov-6.226387_pt1 | contig 14062 bp, 19 predicted proteins | sample MGYA00243235_ERZ505100 | MGnify/ENA primary metagenome ERZ505100 (study PRJEB26097, sample SAMN02712145) | human gut metagenome | biome: Gut microbiome | host: Homo sapiens | place: Denmark...
TGTTCATGCGTAGGGAGTTGGCGATGAACCGCCTGAGGGATATGGACACGGGTTTCGGCGTGCACGTGTATCGCAAGCCGGATCTGGCGCTGGTTCTCGGGGAAACGGGACAAAGGCTCGACCGCACCTTGTCGAGCCTGGTAGCGGCGAACGTGCTGGTCCGCGCCGCGCGCGGCGTGTACGCGTTCGCCTGGTCGGCGCATCTCGGGGAGGCGACGCTGCATACCGTCGCACGCCGGCTGCGCCCCCGACAGCTGGTGTGGGAGAGCCTGGAGAGCGCGCTGAGCCGTTGGGGCGTGATCAGCCAGATCCCGGTGGATCGCGTCACGTTCATGACCACCGGCCGTGAGGGCTTGGCCGTGACCCCATATGGGACGATCGAGTTCACGCACTGCGCGCTCGACTGGTCGAGGATACTCCCCAACCTCGTGCCGCGTGACGGTGGGATGACGCCGCTCGCGTCGAAACGTTGGGCGTATCGGGACCTGAAGGCCACAGGCCGTAACCTGGATCTCGTGGACATGGATGAATTGGAGAACGACGATGGATGGGAGTGACATGGCGTTCGACTACAAGGCGGTCGCGGCGGGCATCGCGCGTTCGGAAGGCATGGGTGCCCTGCTTCCCGTGGTGGAGAAGGAACTGCTGCATTACCGGATACTTTCCGCCATGCAGGACGGCGGCTTCTTCGGCCCGATCGTGTTCCAAGGAGGCACGAGCCTGCGTCTGTGCCACGGGTCCCCCCGTTACAGCGAGGACCTCGACTTCGCCGGCGGCACGGGTTTCGGCGTCGATGACCTTCGGGGGTTGGGCGAATGCGTCAGGTCCTCCCTCGCCGGCATGTCCCCGGACGTGCAGGTGAAGGTTCGCGAACCGGTCCGGGACGAGGGCCTGGTGAGGAGATGGCGCATATCCATCCGCACGGCGGCGCAACGTCGTGATCTGCCGAGCCAGTCGATCAAGCTGGAGGTCGCATCGGTGCCGGCGCATGAGCCGCAGACGAGGCCGGTCAGGGTCAATTATCCCTCCGTGTCGGCGATCGCCGGGGACATCATCCTGGCGGTGGAAAGCCCCACCGAGATACTCGCGGACAAGCTTCTGTCGTTTGCATGCTCCTCCCATATCCGCCGTCGTGACCTGTGGGACATGTGCTGGCTGTCGTCCAGGGCCGACGTGGATGCGTCTCGGGCGTTCCGGATGGCCACGCTCAAGGCTGGGGAATACGGGGAGGTCGGAGAATGGGAGGCGCGCGCAGGCCGGCTGCGTGAGATCCCGTCGGTGTTGTCTTCGGACGCCTTTCTGGACGAGATGCGAAGGTTCCTGCCGGCCCGAATGCTCGTCGCCACCGTCGAATCCCTCTCCTGGCGCGAGTACGCCTCGCAGGCGGTCACCGGGCTGTATGATCCCTCCGGGCCCGCATGGGCGTCGCCGTATGGCTCGCCGGGTTTCGGGCGGCCGATGCCTGAGCCCGACCAGTCTTCCGCCGTTCCCATGTGGCGTGACGGGGGTCCCGCTCTTTCCTGAGGCGGCGTCCTCGCCCCATTCTCATCTCATCCGCAGCGCGCGCAGCATGGGGTTATGGTATGGTTCGGTGACTTCCATGAGGCGGGTCGGCCGCCCGTAGGGTCCGTAGGCGGTGATGGCGGGTTCGACCGGGCGGATGATGCCGGCGCGTTCGAGTTCGAGCAGCGGGTATGCGGCCGACGGGTCGGGGTTCGGGTAGAACCTGCCGTCCGGTGGGATGGCCCCGTCGGGTTCCCAGGAGACGTCCAGCTTCCCGCCGGGTCCGGTGACGGTCAGTCCCATGCCGCCGCCGTGGTGGCGGCCGGCGAGCAGGTGCCAGGTCTCGAGCGCGTCCGTATCCCCGCCGTGTCGGGGGTCGGCGTGCCAGGGTCTGCCGCGTGTGGCGAGCAGGTGGCGGCGTTCCCCGTCGAACCTCGCCGCATCCAGTCGCCTCCATGTCCACCGGTCGACCTCGAAGCGGATGCCGTGTCCCCTGATGAGGGGCGGCACGGCCCCGGTGACGGGGTTCACTTGCGGTCTCCGCGGATGATGTGTCTGACGCACATGGCGAGCAGGACGAGGTCGAGGGCGGCGGTGATGATCCACAGCCATCCCATTCGCGGCATGATCGCGCATTCGATGATCAGGAGGATGAGGATGGCGAGGCATGCGAGGGCGAGGAGGATGGCCTTGCGGCGTTCGTCGTCCATCACTCCCCTCCGTCCGTCTCGTCGGCCCAGTATTGGTCCTCGAACCAGTGGTCGAAGCGCATGTCGCCCGATCCGGTGGCGGGGTCCGAGGCGAGTGTGGCCTCGTCGGCCGCCGGGTCGTACAGGCGGTCTATGTCGAGGTCGCCGAGCCAGTCCTCGAGCCATGCCTCGAGTCCGCTGCCGTCCTCGTTGTCGTCGTCGGCGACGAGCCTGACGGCCCTGCTGATGAGGATCTCCTCGATGACGCTGTGGGCCGCATGGTTCGCGGTCGGGTCGGCGAGGCGGGCGCGCAGGCGTATTGCGGCGCCGAGCATGCGGTAGAGGAATTCGCGGTCGTACCGGTCGAGGTACCGGTCGGGCAGGAGGTCCGTGACGGGGTTCCCGTCGTCCTGGCCGAGGTGCGTGCCGCGGGGCATGCGGCCCAGACGTCTGATCTCGATCCTCGTCATGGTCTCGATCATGGACAGGTTCTCGTCGAACAGCCTGCGCATGCGGGTGCCCGGCATGGGGTGGTCGCCGCCGGTGTCGTTGTTCATAGGTTCCTTCCGTACTTCGTGTATCTCGTGTATTCCCCGTGGCGGGTGCCGATGAGCGTGATCTGCGCATCCACGATCTTTTTGCGCCGTTCGAGCTCGCGTATCCCCCGGTTCAGCCAGGCGGACAGTTCGACGCAGCCGACGGTGGCCGCGTCGCACCGGCGCAGGTCTCGGGCGACTCCCTCGAGCAGGAGCCCCTGGACCGCGAGCTGGATCACGCCGCTGTTCTTGAACTGCTTGGCGGCCTGTTCGAGCCGGTCGACGGGATTGGCCGGGCCCGCGCTCATCGGGCGGTCCCGTCCGCCAGGCCCAGTTCGAGCCGTCGCAGCCGTTCCTCGAGTGCGTTGATGCGCATGGTCTGGGCGAGCACCACGCTCATCGGCGCGGGTCTTCCCTCCCTGCCGGCGTCGGCGGCCGGGGCGTGCGGGCGCGTCGTCCCGGCGTCCGGCGGTTCGCGCTTCCACCGGGCGATGCACCGTTCGATGCGTTTGTTGCCGATGATGCGCGGGTCGAGCCCCGCCTCGCGGAAGATCCTGACGGGGCTTTCGCCCCGCCGGTAGCGTTCGATGGCCTCGCGTTTGAACGAGTCCGTGTAGGTGATGCGCGTGCGGGTGACCCATGCCACGGCGTCCAGTCCGGACAGCAATGCCATCTCGGCGTCCGAGAAACCCGTCATGCCCATGGCGTCCCCGCCTCCGGTGCGGTCCCGCCCGGGATTCCGGACACTCGTCCGGCCGGTCTTTCCGTCCTGTGGTCCTGCATGTGCGGCTCCTTGCCTCTCCGGGGCCCTGCCTTGTGGCCCCTTCGCCCATGCCACCCGCGGCCCCTTCTATATCGGGGGATTCCTCCGCCGCGCAAGACCGATCTTCCTTCGTGTCCGCAGCCCCAAAACAAAATGTTGACAATGACAATAAACAACGTTATTGTTGTCACCGTCAGCAAAAATATTGCTGACGGCTGATAGTCGAAGGATTATCGCAGATAAAGGATAAAAGAACAGAGCCGCTCCTTGAGAAGCTCAAGGAACAGGGATGGCGCATCGAAGCCAAGAAGAAAGGCTGGATGTGCTACCCACCCGACAAGTCGAAGCCGGGCGTTCCCATACACAAGACACCTTCGGATGCCAGATGGTATGAGAATTGCTTGAAATACCTGAGACGCGGCGGGTTCCAAGAGTGAGCGGTCGCTAATCTTGCGGAGACGAAGTTTCCTAGGCTTGTCACCGCAAGATTAGCACACCCTCTGTTCCCCCATCAACCTTCGACCGCTAGGGCGGCTGGATGGCGTGCGCCCATGGAGGCATCTCCCGGCGCACGCCATGCAATACATCGGATAGGTGAAACATGACGAGAGCACGAGAATGGCAGGTTTCCCTTGACTTCAAGGCGAGACTCGACGAGGACGCGGCGTTCGACCTCATGGAAGCCCTCGGAAGATACGGGGCCTCGGTGGCGGTCGACCCCGGGCACACGGGCGGCGGACTGACCCTCGCCGTCGACGCCCCGGACGGGGAGACGGCGCTGGATAAGGCCCTTACGCTCCTTGAGAAGAACATGCCCGGCGCATCGGTGACGGGACTCGAAGCGCGGGAGTGGGCCGACGCCGTGGCGCGGAACCGCGAGCCCCTATACCCGCCGGTGGTGGGCTACGCCGAGATCGCGCGCATGACCGGCGTCACCAGACAGAGGGCGTACGCGTTTCCCAGGATCGAATCCTTTCCCAAGCCGGTGATAGAGACCTCACAGGGCCCCCTCTATTCCGAGGACGCGGTTCGCGCATGGGCGCAGACCCGCGAGCTCAGACCCGGACGTCCGAAAGCGATGGAATAGGAAACGATGCGAGAGCCCCGCGGCCGCACGGCGCGGGGTTTATTTTTACAAGGAGGAAGCGGCTGTTCCCCGATGGATTCGTCGGGAAGGGAATCGGCTGTCACCAGGTCCGGTCCGGTTGGATCACGGGACGTGCGTCCCGGTCCCTGAGCCGGAATGATTGGGTCATTCGCGCATGGGCTCCCTCGAGCATCACGGTCCAGGTCGTCGGGGACACGGTCCTGAGCCCGATGCCGTTCTGGAACGCCAGGATGAGGTCGTTGCGGACCGGTGTCTGGCCCTTGTTCCGGTTCTCCACGGTGTAGCGCACCTCGAGCAGGTCCTTGCAGGTGGCGTATTCCACGTCCGTCAGGAGCAGCCCGTCATGCTCCCCGTATCCCAATGGACAGGATATGAATTCCTTGCCCCGTGGTACGTGCCATTCCCTCCATTCCAGATGGTCTTCCAGATGCATGCACAGCCAGGTGGCGAGGGATAGACCTCCCAGCACGATGATGGTCACGAATAGGATGACTTTCATAAAGGTTCCTCTTTTTAGGAGATTCGAGCGACATGAGCGAAAAAGACGGGAAGCGGGTTCTGAGCCCCGAGGAAAAGGCCGAGGCGGATGCCCCGACCAACAAGCAATGGCTCGATACCATCGGCGGCCCGACGGGAAGCCGCCGATGATTGTCCGATTCCGATGACCGTCGGCATTGTTTTATTGCCGATATCGGGCTGATGGCGGATAATCGGGATCATGAAGGATGGAATCAATCAATGCGGGGGTTCCGGCATCGAGTCCGTTGATCATTTCGACGGTGTCGGAATCGTCAGGATCAGACCAGTGGTCAATAAGGTGGAGATAAAGAGGGCCAAGCGTCTGATTGTCGAACAGATCCCTCATCTTGCCGATATAGAATTCCCAAAGCGGCCGGTCGAGGATGACGGCACGTTGAGGCCTCTTTTTATAGGGGCGTTCTCCAAGGACGGCCTCATAGGCGCCGCCTTCGTCACGCCAGGAATACAGGCAGCCCAGTCGTTCCTCGGGTATTTCTCCGCGTCGGCCGGAGCGTATCAGTGCGCGGAGCTTGTCAGGCGTACGGTCGCCGAAGTCGAGGGGATCGCAGTCGTCGACGAGTACAGGCGCAGGGGCGTCGCACTCGCCCTGAAAAGGTACATCGATGCCTGGGCCGCCGATCACGGCGCTTGTCTCGTATTGTCCGTGCCCACGAATGAGGCAGCGCGTGGCCTCAACGAGAAGTCCGGCCACCGCGTCCTGGAGCCCGATGTCCTTCTCATGCTTCAGGTCGTATATGCCGACGGCGGTCCCTGCTCCCTTCCCTTTGCTTTGGAACGTGGGCAGGAGGCAGGATACAGTTGCTGGGCATTCCTTCCAATCGCCAAACCTGGCGGGATGTCCGTCAGGGCGGGACAATGCCCTTCCGTCGCTTCCTCTCCTGGAGTATCCGGTGAGGAATACTTCGCCGTCAAGTGGGAGACCCGCGACGGTGACGGGAATTGGATCGCCACGACCAGCCGTTTGAGGGGCGTACGCGCCGACGTCATGGACTGATGCCATTCCATCAGGCCCCATGCCTGGCGCTTCGGCGTTCTTGTCTTCCTGATGATTCATTCCTCGTCCTTCCCCTGGCGAGCGGCCATGCATGGACTCATGGATTGGGCACGAGTCCGCGTGTTCGGGTGTCTTGGTTGAGCCCGTCATGTTGCCTGCTCCAGTTGCCAGTTGCCGGCGAAGCAGCTGCCGCCGTGCGAGGCGCGGTAGTCGTGGAGTTCCCTCGATCGTTCGCTCTCCCGGCGGGCTTGTTCGGCCCGGGTTTTGCGGCCGGCGCGGAGCGCGAGCTCGGCGTAGCGTGCGGCTTGGCCGGGGTCCGGGTCGGGGTCGAGGCGCAGCCTGTCGGCGAGGGCGCGGATGGCGGTGGACGCGTCGATGTCGGCGCCGATGCGGTCGGCGAGCATGCGGCGCGCCCGGGTCTCGTAGGATTCCGGTTCCGCCGGCCGGCTCTCCCCCGTGTCGCTTCCGGTGGGTTGGCTGGCGTCGGCATGCTCCCGGCGTCGGCGTTCGAGGGTTCGCTGGTCGCAGGTCAGGTCGTCGCGCAGTTCGTCGAACAGGCGGGCGAAGCGGCGTCCAGTGTCGACGCGTTTGGCCTGGAACCCGTTGTCGAGCGCGTGGTCGAGGACCCGTTCCATGAGCCCGCTCGTGTCGGGTTCGCCGGCGGCGTCGAGCCGTTCGACGAGCCGAGTGACGGCGTCGGTGTCCCGCCGGCCTGCCGGTTTCGGGGTCAGGCCCATGGCGGCTCGGCGGTTTTCGAGCCGGTCGAGGATCCATCTGGCGCGTATCCCGGCGGGGACCCGCTCTTCCGGTTCGGGGCCGGCGTCTTGCCAGCGTTCGTCGTCGGGCTCACCCATAGGGCGGTTCGCCTCGTCCGGCGCGGATGCGGCTTCGATGATGTGGGCGGTTTGGTTTTTCCCGTCGCGGCTCTCCCCGGTCCGGGGAGATGCCTCCGTAGGAGGCAAAGGGGATATTTGTTTAGAAGTATTTGTTCTTACTATAGGGGTGTCACTGGTGACACCCCTGGAGGTGTCACTGGTGACACCCCTGGCTTCCCTTTCCGGGTTTAGAGGTGTCATTTTGACACCCCTAGATTTTGGCTTGTTTCCGCCGTTTTCCAGAGGTGTCATTTTGACACCTCTAAATCTGTCCGCTTTTCCGGCCTGTTCGGCATTGCCGTCGCCGTCACGTTCGGCCCGTTCGGCGCGTTCCGCCCTGGCCTGTCGTCCGGGTTTCTCGGACACGTGCTCGAGGGTCACGTTCATGCAGCATTCCCAGACGACGGACCGGTACGGGTCGGGCACGTAGTTGCCGTGCTCGTCCCATTGGGCGAGCTTCTGGTTGCCCCGGCGGATGCATCCCGTCTCCTCGAGCGCCTTCAGGGCACGTTTGACGCTGGATTCGCTCGTGTGCGCCTCGGCCATCAGGGTGTCCACGGTGGGCCATGCGCTGCGTCCGTCGGGCTGGCAGCGGTCGGCCAGGGCGATGAGCACGAGTCTGGCCGTGGCCGTGGGTGCGGGCGCCTCCCTGAGCGCCCATGACGTGCATTGCCAGCTCATGGTCTCGCTCCTTTCGTTTCGCGTTCCTTCTTGTGTTCCTGCATGAGCCTGTCGAACGCCTTGCTGGTGGGTTCCAGGCTTCCGTACCTGGCTCCCGCCGATGCGGCGGCGCGGCCCATGGTTTCCTCGTTCCTGTCCTCGTGTCCGTCATCGCGCATCGCCGGACAGCTCCTTCCCCGTGTCGGCGTCGAGGGCGGTTTCGAGGGCGCGGCACAGGTCCAATGCCTGGTCGAACCCGTCGAGCCATGCGCCTACCCAGTCCTGGGCGTCCCCGCCCCCGGCCGGCGTCATGTCGATGGTCTTGAGGCGTTCCACGGCCATGGCCTGCCGGTCGATCCGGCCGTTTCCGTCGATGATGATCCGCATCGTCTTCCGTTCCTTTCCTGTCGCCTCATCGGGCGAGCTCTTGCACCGTCATGCCCGATGTCGTCCGGGTCGGGTCGTGGCGTTTCCGCACCCTGTCGCACAGGGCGGGCGAGGGCATGCGCGCGAACATGCCGGGGTCGAGCTCCCGGATCTCCGTCTCGTGTGAGACGAGCGCGTCGATGACGTTCTGCACGCGGGCGCGCAATCGTGTGTGCCATCTGCCGGGCCAGTCCTCGCGCATCGCGGCGGAGCACACCATGGCCTCGTCGCCCGCGGCCTTGATGTACCGGGTGTGCGCGGGCAGGGCGAGGATCTCCTGGATCCATTGCCAGTCGTCGCCGCGGACGGCGTCGATCTCGCCGGAGAGCATCCTCCACGCGTCGAACGTCGCGTCGAGCATGATCGACGCCTGTTCCCATGTCATGGGGATCGCGGGGATCTGCAGGGTGACGGCGTCGGGTTCGGCCCCTGCCGGGGCCGTCATCATCGTGGTCATGGTCGTTCCTTTCGTTCCTCTATGGTTCGCGGGCCTCGTCGTCCGGCTTCCCGTTGTCCTTTCGTTTGTTCTTTCACTCGTCCATCGCCGGTTTTCGGCCGATTACGGGCGCCTGTGCCGGCGCATGCCCTGAGGTAGGGGTAGCGGTCCAGTCTCGGGATGGTCCCGTTGTGGTGGGCCTCGAGCCAGTGGCGGATCTCCCTGAGCAGGGGACGGGCGCGGTTCGAGGTCATGCATCGGGTCAGGATCCGTTTCCATGCGGCGAGTCCCCATTCGGCCTGGACCGCGAGGGCGAGGGCCTCCATGTCCGTCTTATATCCGGCGCTGACCGGCAATGGGGCGTCCGCCGTGTCGCCGTCCCATTGCCGGTAGCTTTCCCGGTCGCCCGCGGCGGGCGATCCGGGGCTCTCGCCGTCGCCGTCGCGTCCCTCGAAGATGTCGGATGCGTCGCAGATCACGTCGGAGTCGGCGAGGGTCTGCTCGTGCCGGCGCCACCGTTCCCACGCCGTCCGGTCGTCCGGGTCCGTGGGTGGTTTCAGCCTTCCCGCGCGCCGTTCCGGGGTCTGGGTCATGCCCGTGCGGTGTTTGGGCCGTTGGGTTTTGAACCATTCGCCGACCACGGTGCCGGTGAGCTGGTTGACGAACGCGGCCAGGCTCGTCGCCCCTCCCTCGGCCCGGTCCGTGTTGGTGCGGTGCCAGTAGTCGAGCCGACGGATGGTGCGTATCGTCAGGTCGCTCATGACCTCGTCCGTGGCCCATGCCCAGTCGCGGCCCAGCTGCCGGCGCACGCGCGCCCGGTTGTCCTCCAGCGCGGCGTCGAGCCGGAGTGCGGCCTGGTCGGCGAGGCGGGCGCGCATGAGCCTGGCCCCGGCTTGGTCCCCGTCGTTCTCGAGCCGTTCGAGGGCTTTCAGGTCCGTGGGGTCGGCGAGACAGCGGATCAGCGTGTCCGTCAACGGTTCATCGCTTTCCCTCATGGTCAGAACCTTCCGGGATGCTCGCGGCGCAGCGTGTGCAGGCGTCGTTTGGCCGTGGTGGTGGACGAGGCGAGACCGTCGGCCACGGCCCGGGTCGAGGTGACCGTCTCGCCGTTGGCCTTCAGCTTGTCGGCCCATGCGAGCCATTCGTCGGGGTCGAAGCCGGCCGTCGCCTTGCGCGCCGGCTCACCGGCTTTTGGGCCGGCATCGTGGGCCGATCCCGTGTCGGAGGAACGGTCCGGGCCGGACATGGCCCCTTCGTGGGATTCCGCGGGCTCAGGTTCGGCGTGGCCCGCATGACCCCCTGCCTCCGGGCCCGGTTGGCCCTTGGGATCCATCTCGGGTTTCCGGCCCATGCGGTCCTGGTCCGCAAGGTCCTGGTCCGCATGGGCCTGGTCCGCATGGGCCTGGTCCATGCGGACCATGTGGATTGTGGACTCCGTGGGCCTTGCGGACGTCGTGGTCGTGGACGTCACGGAGGGCCATGAGAGGTCCTGGTCGAACGGGATGTCCTCCGGATCCTCCTTCTTTCCCCGATTCGCGTCGGTTTCCGCTTGGGCCGGCGGATCGAACAGGTAACGGTCCAACGGGTCGGCGGGCGCGGGTTCCGTGGCCTTGCCCGGCTCCGGTCCGGCCGTCGGCGTGGTGATGGCCCGGCGGGGTTCCTTCCGGACCGGTTCCGTGACGGCCGGGTCCGGCGTGGCTGCGGCGGGTCCGGCGTGCCCGTCATCGGGGCCGGCGGCCTTGCCGGTGGTCCTGGCGAGTTTGTCCTGCCGGTCGCCGGCGATGATCACGATCAGATGCGTCGAGTAGAGCAGGGCGATGGGCGGGATGCTCATGATTGCGGGCGCACCCCACGTGGGGAGCATGCCGCCGGCGTTGAGCCATGCGTGCAACGCGTTGCCCGTCACGCTGAACAGGCTGAACAGCACGAGTCCGGCCCACGGGTACCAGCGCCCGCGGATGTGGCCTTTGCGGAATCCCCATGTCGCCCACGTGCACAGGAGGATCGTGCCGTCCACGCACAGGGGGCCTCCCCATGACAGGAGCGGGTTGATGCCGCTGGACACGAACACGAGCCTCAACGCGTCGAAGCTCAGCACGAACGCGATGACCGCGATCATCACGCCCACCGTCACGCCGGGCAGCATGCTCACGCTCTCCCGCCCGTCCACTTCCTTGGTTTTCTTGTCGTTCATACCGGTTCCTCTCCGGCCGGCCCTCATGGCCGGCCTTCTCTGCTAACGGGTCAGGCGCATTCCGACGCGACGGTCAGGATCTGGTCGAACAGTCCGTTGACCTCGTCCTGGTCGCGGCTGCGGTCGTTCTCGTCGGCGGGCCACATGTCCTCGAGGTCGTGGTCGACGAGGCGCATGAACGGGCCCACGTTGGCCAGCACGCCCTTGATGTCGCGGCCGGCGCGGGTGACGATCTCGTCGACGGTCTCGCTGCCTGGCTGCCAGCGTTCGGAGCTCATCAGCTCCACGAGGCGGGTCAGTCCGGCGTTCGCGTCTCCCGCGGCGGTGCGGAACACTTCCACGAAGTTCATGTCGTCCGCGGCGAGCCGGCCTCCTCCCAGATCGATCGCCGTGTCGTCGGGCAGCACGCCGATCGCGCCGGTCTCGTCGACCGGTGCGGGGGCCGCGGGTTCGAGTCCCTCGCTCATGCGCCGCATGGTCTCGCGTTTGATGCTCGCGCAGATCGTGGATTGCGCCATGTCGAGCTTCGCGGCGATCTCCTGCTGGGTCATGCCCTGGCCGCCCTCCTCGACGGGCAGGTTCATGTCATGGATCTTCGCGTCGAGTTCGAGGCGTTCCGCCGGCGTGAGCTCCGGCACGCTGTGGCGTTTGCCGTCCGCACCCACGACCGGTTTCGGCTTCGCGGCGGCGCCCTTCGCCTTTTTGACGGCCTTCCTGACCGTGCCCTCGCTGACTCCGAGCGCGGCCGCGAGGGACCTGTTGCTGATCGGGTCGTCCTGGAAGCTGAGGATGAGGTTGGTGCGTTGCTGGACGGTCATGCGGACGGCGTCGGCGGTGAACCTGTCCTGGCATAGCTGGTTCCAGCCGATCAGTCCCGCGGGGTATCCGAGGGCGATCCACGCGCGGCCGGTGAACGCCTGGGCGATCAGGTCGTGCAGGCGTTTCTGGCTTTTCGCGGTCTCGTAGAGCTGTTCCTGGATGTCGCCGACGAGCTGTTCGGCCTGTTCGCGGGTGAAGTCGCTTTGGTTCGTGTCGACGCCCATGTTGACGGGTAGGTGGTCCCGCGTGTATTCGATGACCGCGTCGCCTGCCGTGGCCTCCCCGGGGTCCGGCTCGTCTATGATGCGGATCGGCTCGGGAGCGCCCTCGGCCGGTCCCGGTTCCTCCACGGCGGGCACGTCGACGATCTCCACGTCCTGCCATGCGGGGGCATCCTGTGAATATCGGGGTTCGCCGGTGTTCGGCTGGGTGGGGTTGATGTAAGAATTGGTCATGATTGGCTCCTTCTGGTCCAACGATTGGTCGGGGTCGGTCTTGCCGGCTCCTCCTGATGTGATGATTGGTGGGGTTGGCTTCTGCTGGTTCCCTCGCCCGAACCGGATTCGTCCGGCAAGGGGCAATGCAAAAATGGGTAAAGGATGGAACCATCGCCCGCACGCGAACGGCAATTCGCGTGCGGGCATTCTCTTTTTCGGGCCTGCCCGCGCAGCCGATATCACCTGTGGGACGCGTGGATGGATGGAACGGATATCGTCAAGACCAAACGATCGGCGGGCATGATGGAAGACAACACGGATGCGGGCTTCTCCCCCATCCTCCGCCGCCGTCTCATGACGGTGGACCGGATATCCGGGTTCCTGCAAGGCGCATCGATGCCCCTGCGTCCCCGTGTCTCCCCGATCGTGACGGTCCGAGCCGCGATTCGGTACGAGGAGCTGGCCCGTGACGAAACGACGCTCGAGCAGCAGGCGAGCCTGGCCTGGCTGGCCTATCGCATGGCCGTCGCCGATGGTCTGTTCCGTAATGTCACGGATCCCGCCGTCATGGATGGGCTGCGTTGGATGCTGTCCACGGGGGTCACGGACGGCGAGCTGCATGATCCGGGTGTCATGTCCGGCATCGTGCTCGCCGCCACGATTTGTGACGACGCGTATGGGTTCGTCCTCGGCGTCGCTTCCGCGATTGCCGAGGAACGTCGATCCGCTGTGGCCGCCGTGGGCCGCACGCGCTTGTAGGGTTGGCATTCCTGGTTCTCTCTTTTCGCTGCAGATGGGTGGTGGATGGGTTTGTTTCGGGTAAGGGATGGTTGTTCATCCCACCGGGATGGGCCGGCAAGCCCGGTTCCCGGTGCGCGTGGGGACGGCAATCCCCGACGCAAGTCTCTTATGATGTTCGGCCGTGACGCTGCGCTCCACGACCTGGTCCTCGATACGGACGCCGGCGGCGCGCAGGAACCGGATGTCGCGTGCCACGTGCTCTCCGCGCAGCAGCGTCGCACCGGATAGGATCCGTTCGATCCCATCCACGTAGATGTTCAACGGCAAACGGTTCGCCAGGTTCACGTTCACCCCTCCTGCCGGCACGCTCTTCCAGCCGTCTTCCCTGACGGGGTGGAAGAACGCGTCGAACACCGTGCGATGCGCCTGCCTGTCGACGATGCGCAATCCGACAATCTCCCCGCACTCGGGAGTCGGTCCGGTCACGCACAACCGAAGCCACAACACTCTCTCGCTCATGCCGTCACCCCTTCTTGACATCCAGGCTCGGGACTATCGGAAAGTCCATAAATATAATCCGTAGAGACATTGAATGCCTTCGCGATGTTCAGCACATCTGATGAACTCATGCGAGTCTTTCCAGCCAATTTCGTGGAAGCCGTGCCCTGCGAGCAATGCAGTACCTCAGCCGCATATCTCTGCTGAGTCATATTGGCCTGGCGACGCAAACGGTCCACCCTGTCCGCCATCAGTTTATCTATCGTTCTATTGGGCATACCTATAGCATAGCATGGTATTGGACAAACCAATAAAGAAGAAGGTATCATTGCTTTATGAGTACTTCACCAATGAACAAAGAGACAGAAATCACTGACAACGGCCTACCTAAGGTTTTAAGTCAAATTATTACCGACAACGTATATTTCCTTAAGCAGCGTCATCGCGTTCCTCAGACGAGTATCGCTAATGCCATGCACATCACTCAATCCACTCTAAACCTGAAGCTGGGAGGGAAAGTTCGATGGAACGCCGACGATCTCGCATATCTATCCGCATTCTTCAATGTCTCCGTTGCATACCTCGTGACGAACAATGTCACCATGCCATCAGACCATTATCAGCTGCGTACTCAGTACGCAGTTGATAATGCAATCCCATCCCAAGAGCTGGCCGGTGCCGCCGGTCCACGCTACATCGTGAGGCCAGACGATGCCGAGAATACGAAAAAGCGCGGAGCGAACAATTCGCCCCGCGCCATCGTGATGCCGTATGACCCGGACTTTTGGGTGCCCTCGGTGGGACTCGAACCCACACTGCGCAGATTTTGAGGCTGCTTCCTCT
>ENA-OQRB01001391-OQRB01001391.1-human-gut-metagenome-genome-assembly--contig:-NODE-1391-length-14024-cov-14.968931_pt1 | contig 14024 bp, 11 predicted proteins | sample MGYA00243235_ERZ505100 | MGnify/ENA primary metagenome ERZ505100 (study PRJEB26097, sample SAMN02712145) | human gut metagenome | biome: Gut microbiome | host: Homo sapiens | place: Denmark...
CGCAACCCGACATTATCGAGCATTTTGGCAACGCAGATGCCGTGCCGCAGCTGCCGGAGCGATGCTTAAGCCGCAAGGCGGGAATTGTGCGGTGTTGCCCTATCCTCACTCCCCTTTTGGTGAGCGGCTAGCCTGCAATTCGATGTATTATTGAGGTTACCATTTCTATCCACACTCTCCTTGCGGAGAGCGATACGTTGGGGGCAACCAAGGCCGATGCGGCATTTCTATCCACACCCTCTCACAGGAAATGACTGGCATTTATTCATGGCTCTGGTAATGTTACACAAACTTTTACCGATGTTTGTGAACAGAAAACCAATCGTACTGGGCACTGGCATGGCATTTTTGCTGGCTCAAACACTCGTGCATTTATTTCATGTTCTGCTTTTGCTATTTTGTGCAGGCAATGCTTATTTCATCAGTTTCTGCAGCGTTTTCAGCAGCTCATCCACAACTTCGTCATTCCCGGCACGGATATCATCCGCCACACAGGTGCGGATATGGTTTGCCAGCAGCTCACGGTTGAACGCGTTCATCGCCGCCGTTACCGCCGCCGACTGCACCAGAATATCCGGACAATATGCTTCGTTTTCCACCATCCCACGGATGCCCCGAATCTGCCCTTCGATCCGGTTCAGTCTGTGGATCAGGCTTTTATACTCTTCTTCACTGCGATGCTTTGTTTTGTGTGCACAGCAGCAACACGGTTCCTTCTTTTCGTTTTCCTGCATTATGTTACCCTCCCATCACATGCAAGGTACCCCGGTGGGGTATATTCACTATATACCCCGCCGGGGTACCTTGTCAAGTAGATAATATAATATTTTTATATTATTTTATGCGAGAGCTTTTTACTATAGCAATTTTTAAAATTAAAGCGGATATCCGCATGAACAAAACCGCCCTGAACAGTCAGAAAGAGAAACATTCCATAGCCAATTTCTATCCACGCTCTCCTTGCGGAGAGCGACCAAAGAGCGCAAGGTGTTGATTGCTGATGTGTACATATTTCGATCCACACTCTCCTTGCGGAGAGCGACACGGTCACGGGGGTCTCCTCGTATACTGGTGCGTGATTTCTATCCACGCTCTCCTTGCGGAGAGCGACAGCGCATCGACTACGAAATGGGCCGCGTGATGCAATTTCTATCCACGCTCTCCTTGCGGAGAGCGACGAGATACAGCGGCGATTGGGTAGCGAAACACCTGTATTTCTATCCACGCTCTCCTTGCGGAGAGCGACTGCATATCGGCCGGGGTTGTGTTATGATACATAGAATTTCTATCCACGCCCTCCTTGCGGAGAGCGACACGACTAAAGTCGCGGGTCTCCTTGCCCTGATTTATATTTCTATCCACGCCCTCCTTGCGGAGAGCGACGGCGCTGGCAGATAGAACAAGATCGGAGGAAAAAATTTCTATCCACGCTCTCCTTGCGGAGAGCGACTGCGCGCGAGGGCCGCTGAGGGCGGAACGCCCGAATTTTCTATCCACGCTCTCCTTGCGGAGAGCGACAGGGCCAATAACTTTTGCCTGTTCCAACTGATCCTTTTCTATCCACGCTCTCCTTGCGGAGAGCGACTTGATGATCTCTGCATTAAGGGTGCCTGTTGTCATTTTCTATCCACGCTCTCCTTGCGGAGAGCGACCGGTGGCGGTTTGCGGCATGCTGTCCAGATAGGCTTTTCTATCCACGCTCTCCTTGCGGAGAGCGACAGTTCCATCGTTATCCTCCCTTACCGTGCTATCAATTTTTCTATCCACGCTCTCCTTGCGGAGAGCGACCCAGTTCCAGCACCTCTGGGTGCCGCTTGTCGGTTTTTCTATCCACGCTCTCCTTGCGGAGAGCGACGGCGCCATTGGCAGATGGGGCACAGGCGCGCGCGACTTTTCTATCCACGCTCTCCTTGCGGAGAGCGACCGCAGCGCCCGTATGTCCGGGACTCCAAGACTGGTTTTTCTATCCACGCTCTCCTTGCGGAGAGCGACGGGCGGGGTGGAAACGCAATGCAGATACGACTTTTTTCTATCCACGCTCTCCTTGCGGAGAGCGACGCCCGGCAATTGCCAAAATTCCTTTGATGCAGCGATTTTCTATCCACGCTCTCCTTGCGGAGAGCGACGAAAGGCGAAATTAAACGGCTGCGAGATTATGCCATTTTCTATCCACGCTCTCCTTGCGGAGAGCGACGATTTTCCAATTGTTCCGCGTTTAGCTTCATAAGTTTTTCTATCCACGCTCTCCTTGCGGAGAGCGACGTGAATCAATCCAACGCTGCATTGACATGATGAGTTTTCTATCCACGCTCTCCTTGCGGAGAGCGACGGTTCCATACCACGAGCGAAGCGGTGCCCAATGCTTTTCTATCCACGCTCTCCTTGCGGAGAGCGACTGGTGGCGGATAACCGCCTTGTGGCCGAATACGCCTTTTCTATCCACGCTCTCCTTGCGGAGAGCGACCGCAACAAACACAAGGGCCAGGCACTTAATGACATTTTTCTATCCACGCTCTCCTTGCGGAGAGCGACTTTTGTGAGCTGGTAGAAAGCGGGCGGCTGGTGTATTTTTCTATCCACGCTCTCCTTGCGGAGAGCGACGGAAGAATCCGGCTATACCTATACCGCAAACTAAATTTTCTATCCACGCTCTCCTTGCGGAGAGCGACAGCTGCAGGAGATTGTACAGCAGAACCGGCAGGTTTTCTATCCACGCTCTCCTTACGGAGAGCGACCTCTTAACATTAACGGCCCGTTAAAAGCTGGACATTTCTATCCACGCTCTCCTTACGGAGAGCGACTTCGGCAAACTAAAATTTAACATAGGTTCATTAAAATTTCTATCCACGCTCTCCTTACGGAGAGCGACTGCGTATTGTGTCGGTATGTAGCGATAATACGTCAGATATTTCTATCCACGCTCTCCTTACGGAGAGCGACACGCGTCCGCAAAACCGAAAAAAGTGGCATAACAATTTCTATCCACGCTCTCCTTACGGAGAGCGACGGCGGCCCGCCGCCGCTGGGCTATACGGTGGATATTTCTATCCACGCTCTCCTTACGGAGAGCGACAATCAAGATACTATAATAAGGGCATAAGGTAGAACATTTCTATCCACGCTCTCCTTACGGAGAGCGACATGGTATTCCGGTGTATGCAAGAGGAACTGTACATTTCTATCCACGCTCTCCTTACGGAGAGCGACGCCGAAGACCCGGCGCCGCTGCTGCCCTACCCGGTATTTCTATCCACGCTCTCCTTACGGAGAGCGACGACCGCCCTTATTATAACACGCGCCCTCGAAAAATATTTCTATCCACGCTCTCCTTACGGAGAGCGACAAAGAGCGCCTGGCCGACGCCACCAAGGAAAACAACATTTCTATCCACGCTCTCCTTACGGAGAGCGACGACTATACCCGTGCCGTCGTTCAGATCCAAGGTATTTCTATCCACGCTCTCCTTACGGAGAGCGACAGCAAAAGTGCACAAAACAGTGGGGCACTTTTGCGCATATGAAACAAATTTTATGGAGATTGCATCTTCATGCTGACAGGCAAGGCTGTATTTTACCCTTTCTGCCCCTGTTTTTTCCATATTTTCTGGTGCGAAGGAACCGGGAATTTTATGATTGCCTTCTCCTCGCACTAAGCAAACAAGATTCCATCCTGATCAAAATCCGGGTGCAGACCCACATGCTCGACTTTGCTTTTGTAATGGTTTCCCAGTTGATAAAAGCGCAGGCTGTCCGATTCCGAATCGATCAGTTCGGTCAATTTTGCTTTGAACATCGTGTATTGCGCGGCATCCAGCAGGCACTCAAATACGGAGTTTTGCACCCGCTGGCCGTAGTCTACACAGACCTTTGCTACTTTGCGCAGCCTGCGACGACCGGCGGCTGTTTCGGTGTTGACATCATAGGTTACAAGCACCAACATAACGGCACCTCACTTCCAGAAAAACGGTGGGTACACTTCCAGGTCGCCACGCAGAGCACGGGCCAGCAAAAGCGCCTGAACATAGGGCACCAGCCCCCAGGGCAGTTTTTCTTTCAAAAACGGATGGGTGATCTCTTCCTTCTTTTTGTTCTGCCATGCGGTCAGGAAAGCTTTGCGGCCATCATCCGTCAGCAGTACGGCACCATTTTCCTGTTTTTGCAGGTGTTTTGCCGTGATGATCTTTTGATTGATGCAGCTGATGACCAGCCGGTCTGCATAAACCGCCCGCAGTTCTTCCATCAGGTCAAGTGCCAGACTTTTGCGGCCGGGGCGCGGGCGGTGCATAAAGCCAACATAAGGGTCCAGGCCCACAGCGGTCAAGGAGGATGCACACTCCCGCGCCAGCATGCTGTAGGCAAACGAAAGCAGCGCATTCACATTGTCCAGCGGTGGACGGCGGCTGCGGCCCTCAAACACAAAATCCTGCTTTTGCTGCAGAATCAGGTCATTCAGGCAGTCAAAGTAGCGCTGGGCTGCCTCGCCTTCCAGGCCGCGCAGCTGTTCCGGATCATCGCTGGTCTGTATCAGCGGCAGCGCGGCGGCCAGCTGGGTGGAGGTGCGTTTCAGTTTTTCGACCGGGACACGCTGGGGATGATCGCGGGTTGCGCGTTCCAGCACCCAGCGTGCGTTATACACTTTACCAAGGATAAAGCTCCGGGCATAGCGACAGCTCTGGGCCGGGTCATCCGACACGCGGTACTGCGTCTGACGCAGCAGCACATTGCCGCGTTCTTCCCCCACGGTGCGGGCCTGAAATCTGCCATACGGGTCAAAAAAGCAAAGGTCAATGCCCCGCCGGGCACAAGCTCCCATCAAAGCGGGGCTGGCACCCGCGTAAGTAAAGCAGACGATGCCTTCCAGCGTATGCAGGGCATAGCGGTGGGTTTCCTGCTTATTGCGGGTAACAACAAGGTTTTCGCCATCCAATGTCAGGTAAGCGTCCTCATTGATGACAAACAGGGTGTTGAGCAGCTTTCTCATGGCGCGCCCTCCTCAATATGCTCCCGCAGATACGCCGCCGGGTCTGCCTGCTGATACAGTGCCGGCAGGCAAAGCTCTTTCAGTGAGCAGGCATTGCAATGCTTGCCGGGTTTGCTTTTGGGGGTATAGCCGCGCGCAAACAGGCGGTTCATCTCATCCGCCATGGTCTGCGCGGTGCTGCGCAGTTCCGGTGTCAGGGAAACATGTTCCCGCTGCCGGGTTTCTTCATAAAAGATTTCCCCTTCCGGCACCTCGCACACCAGCATTTCTTCCAGCGCCATGGCCTGTGCGCAGAGCTGCAAACGGTCGGCATCGTTTACCTTGCTGCGGCCATGCTTATATTCCACGGGCATGGGCTGCCACAGGCCGCGGCGGCCCTGCAATGACACGCCGTTTGGATCCTTGTGAAACTCTACCACATCGCAGTCGCCGGTCAGTTTTAAGCGGTGGCTGACGACCCTCATACCGCGGGCGATCAGCAAATCGCCGCGTTTTTCCGTCAGGGTAACATCATGGCAGCGGGTATGCTGCAGGCAGCCTTCGGCGGTGCGTTGGTTTTCGGACCATTGTTGTTCCAAGTACGCAAGTGCCCATTGGCGGCGGCAGAATGCAAAGTGCTGGATGCCAGACATTTGCAGATAGTCATCAGTATTCATCATACACTTCCGGTGTCAATCCGTTCAGGGTATCGCAAGTAATATTATAATCTTCCACCCGGTGTGCTTGTGCCACACTTTCTTTTAGCTCCACATGCAGACAGCGATGGACCTTTGCCGAAGAATACTGTCCGCTTTTGCAGTTATGACGCCACCAATACAGGCGAACCACCTCCATACTACCATCCGGGCGGGCAGAGGAAATATCATTTTCAAACAGTGTGCGCAGCGCTTCTTTGATGATTTCTGCATCTTCATCTGTAAAGCCGGTCTTTTCTGCCAGCTGGCAGTTAATGCTGCCAAAGGTTGTGTACACGCCAAAAGCCACACGGTGCTTCATACCCATGGTATCGCTTGACTTCTTTTCGCCAGTCGTACCGTTCACGCTCTTTGTGATCTGGATATCATCGACATCAATCGGGTCCACGCTGAAAGCCGGATGAATAGATACCGGGCCGCGCACGCCAACGGAAACACCATCGCCCTTGGATTCTTTCCCCTTAAAGGCAAACACCTGGCCAAAGCTGCGCACATCCAGCCAGGTTTCACAGGCAGCCTTTGCGTAAGCATCTTTATCTTTTTCAGCCTTTTTCACTGCTGGGCAGCCGTCTGCACGGTCTTTCAGGCTTTTGAAGCCATCATTGCAGCGGTCGTCCGACTGGACAAACACATTCTGGCCAAGGTCCATCATGCGGTTGCGGATCTTGCGTTTCAGGCACACATCCGAAATTTCACCCAGTCCCTCATACGTTTCGCGCGGGCGGTTTCCGTTCAGCGGGTCACCGTTCGGGTTCGCATGGTTTACAGCAATCACAAGTGCAAAGTCGATTTTATTCTGCAGCACAGCCATCTTTTATTCCTCCTGCTTTTTTGCTTTCGCTTTATATTCTGCATTTTCGGCCTTAAAGTCCATCATCTGGTCGGCATAGCCAATCAGATACAGCTCACCAAGTCTTTTGTTCGTAAAGTTTTCTGTGCCAATCTTATGTAATAATTCTTGCATCATCGCATACCTTTGGCTATCCATTCCGTTACGGTTTTTCATTCTGTTCAGGTACGGATTTAATTTTTTATCTAAAAGAAGTGTTGTTGCTGCCGGGTGCAGAGCAAACGCGGTTCTTAAACGCTCTGCATTTGTCAAACGTTTTTCGTTCTCATTTCCTTGCTGAATCAACGCCCGTCTTTCAATCTGTTCTGCACAGGCTAAAATTCTCCCAAACAAATAGTTTCGGTCTTTAATGGTTTCATCAACATTCATCGGATAATCCACCTTCTTATTTCTATGATAGTACCCACGCACAAGGGCGCAGGCAATGTTTTGTGTTTTTTGTTGTTCCCAATAATCCAGGCCAATGCTGTTTGTTGCCCGATCTACCGCGCTGATCATCAAATCCCGCGGGAAGCGCTCCCCATTGGTAATACAGGGAATCAGTCGTTCGATTGTGGCTTGTTTCAGCTTTGCATCCACTTTTTCGCCATAGGCTGCTTTTGCAATGTCCGCCGGGGCAGGCACACCAACAAAGACAACTTTCTTGATCTTGGGCTTTTTGCCCAGTTCCGTCGGCTCCTCTACACTGCGGTATTCCAGCTGCCATTGGAACGTATCGTGCCAATCCTTTATATTGGCAAGCAACTTAGAGCCCTGCAGTTCCTGATAGTACCGGATGGACAACCGGCCAGGTGTAGCAGAATCCAAAATCATGACCGCCGTTTGGGAATTGTCCTTCAACTGGTGCTGATACCCCAGAATGGCCCGGTTAAACTGCCGTGCAATTTCTTCTTGGGTATCCGCAGGCAACCTTTCTGTATCTTCCTCAAAATCGTCCCAATCATCGCCTGCTAGTGGATTATATTCCTGGGCAATATCGAGAGTATCCCCCAGCACATTGGGTACTGCTTCGTTCTGTGTTCCCCAAACAAGTACAGTCTGGTCCCCTGTATTTACCCCTTGCTTGCTGACCAACCATCGCAAGGCGCTGTGTGCCTTTTGGGTTGTTTCATAACCAATCGAAAGTGCCTGCGCTGCATCCGCAAAGCGGCCGCGGTAAGTATAATTCGTATTGTCATTGCTGGATATCAGCTTTGCACGGTCACCTGGGTTGCGGATCTTATACGGGCTTAATGTAGAAACCGGCATTTTGATTCCCTGAACTGTGCAATAGTCAATATCTTTTAACTGTGTTTCATAAAAGCGGATAAAGCTTTCTCGGACTGTTGTATCACGCGACAAATCAACATTGTCAACGCGGAACCGGACAAAAGATTCCGTCTGGTCACTACCGGTCAGCGTATCCAAAATAGGGGGCTTGTCTTCTTTGTTTCCCTGCCATTTTGTTGGCAGAGTTCCATTTTCATCTATAAACAAAATATTTGCCTTGACCAGGTCTGCGATCAGGCATTCTTTTTCTAGGTAGTGCAGGACTGTACACACAGCCGGGTGGGCATAAGGAGATGTACACCACGCTTGTAACTGCTTGTGGTAAAGCGGCCATCCGGATTCTTTACTACCACCAAAAGTGGGATAATCTGCCGCAATATATTGCAGTTTATCCACTAGCGGGTGCGGCACCATGCCGGATGTCCGCGCCGAAGATTCCTCTGTGCAAGGAATGATCGTTGTCCTTTGATCTTGTGCCAGCAAGCCTGCATACTGAAAGTTTCCGTCCTTGTCCAGCTCCACTTCAATGTTGACCTGCTGCGTCGTGTGAGCCACCGGCAGTAGTGGAACTTTCCCAGGCTGCTGCTTTCCAATTTCTGACACGCTATTCTGGTAGGTTTTATAGCAATAGCTAAGCCAGCTCATTTCTGTATCACCTCCCTGTACAAATCATCGCAGTCGCTGACTGTTTCACCCAGCGTAAAGGTCTTCATCTTTTGCGGGTGGATATCGCGCACAATTTCGCATTCTTCCGGGCGGCAAAAACAGATTTTTCCGTTCTGCATTACCGGGTGCCAAAAGCGTTCCTGCATCACGCCTTTCCCGTTTTCGTCCGCATAGGTAATGCCGTGCTCCATTAGGCCTAGGTCCAGGGATGAAACATCATCATAATGCCCTTTTCCCAGGCCAAAAATGCAGGGTTCAATATACCCCTGGCATTCGCGTGTTCCCAAAAAGATATCTCTTCTGCCGCCGCGTTCCAACATACGCTTTGCAATAGCGTAATGTTTGTTTTCATTGCGGTCTTTTTCCAGGTCTGGGCGATGTTCGTTCCATTCAAAATGTGCCCGCACCTGGTAGCAAACATCGGAAAGGTACGTATAGATGGAAAGATCGTTTTTTCCATTGTTATACATAATGGGACGGATGCCTTTGGATTGTCTTTCAATCGGGTTCATCACGCGCAGTTCATCAATTACCCAGGTGAACGTTGGTTTCCAATAGCAGCTTTCATAAATGCCCTTCAATGCCTGGTAGGTGGGCACCGGGTAGCTGAATTTTTCGCCGCCTACGCGGGTAATTGGGTCGCTGAACAGTGCATAACGCCCATATACCTGCATGGATATTGAATTTTCGTATTGCAAAGTTTAACCCTCCTTGTTAAGCAAATTGTATCGGCATAAATCCGGGGCTTGTCTGAATTCCCTTTTCGTCATCGTAATATTCCTTGTTAAGAATTATCACTGCCCCTTCTTTTACTGTGTACAGTGCGCCTTGATCTGCCAGGCGTATTTTTTCATTTGTTGTAATACCAACGGTAAAGCGTTGTGCGTCCCGCAGCATTTTGGGGGTAAGCGGTTTACTGGACGAAAGTCTTGTTGCCATATCCGCGCCATCTTTCCCATAGGGAACCACCACCGGCGTTGTAATGTCCTCCAAAGCATGGAAATTCCTTTCTGCCGTGGCAAACGCCTGCCGGAGCAAGTAATTGGGGAACTTTTGTTTTCCTGTTGTCTCTTTCCAGGCTAGCACACTTTCCTGATTATCTGACAAAAGGTCAAACAAATTCACTGTTTTTGGGGGAATGTACCCCTTTAATTCAACCGGATCGCCCATCCGTTCCTGTTGTTGGGACTCTGCATAATAAAGCTGGTAGTACCTCAAAATACTTTCCGGCTCTAACAGGTCCGCATCCCTTTGTAATTGCTGCAGCAGGTGCCGTGTGGCTTCCCTGCCGTTGCGCAGTTCCGGAAGTCGATCCAGATTTTCCAGATTGTAGGTTTTAACAAGATACACCGTGCGGCATTTCCTTTCCGCATTGCGGTTGCATCGGCCGGAAGCCTGGGCCACACTGGGCAGCGCAGCCATACTTCGAATGACGCAATCAAAGCTTACATCCACGCCTGCTTCTATCAGTTGGCTGCTTACACAGATCAAACGTTCCTGACCGTGTAAGGTGTTTAATTTTTGCTTAACTTCTGCGATAACATCTGCACGGTGCTTTGCACACAGGTGCGTGGTCAGGCAGTAAAGTTGTGTATGTTCCGGCTGGCATTGTTTCAAAGCCTCAAACACCTTTTCGACCGCCGAACGGGTATTCAAGATGACCAAAATGCTGCCATTCTCGTCTTGCTTGCTCCGTACAAATTCTGCGAGTTCTCCTGCCTGAAATCCATTTCCTGTTTCGGGCACTTCAATCTTTGTCCTTCGGAACTGCGCAAAGCGCAGCTGGTAATCCGGGACCAGGTCCACCGGCGATGCAAACCGCAAAGGGTTTGCTACTTCGCTTAGCGCTGGCTGTGTTGCCGTACACAAAACAACAACGCACCCCAAATAGTACGCCAAGAAATTTGCCGCCTGGTTGAACAAGTATGTATGGCAAATGGGCAGGGACTGTATTTCGTCAAACACCAAGATAGAATTTGCCAGTGCTGCCATGCGGCGCACATTCTGCCGCCTGCTGCAAAACAGGGTTTGCAGCATCTGTACCATAGTTGTACATATCACCGGCGCTTCCTGCCAGCGTTCCAGCTGGCGGAGAACTTCGGGGTTCTCTGTATCCAGCACCGCATCCGTATGGTGCTCCAATAGATATTCACTGCCGCCTAATGCCTTTTTGAACTCCTGTACATTCTGTCCGATAATCGACCGGAACGGTGCAACATAGAAAATATGCCGGGCCGAAAGTTTTTTGGCCGCATGCACACAATATCGCAGCCCGGAAAATGTTTTTCCTCCGCCTGTTGGCACATACAAGCGGTAAATACCCCGCTTTGCACATTCGCCTGCTGTCTTGCACTGCTCCGAAATTTCTGCACGCAAGGTATCTATTTTATGTCGGGGCTGCAAATTGTTCAGGAATGTTTCAACATTGCTTTCTATCAGATCCCATGGCGGAAGCTGCTCTGGGGGAAGGCATCCTTCTTGATTATAATAGTTGCCTGAATCCAACCAGTCTGCATCGATCAGGGCTGCAAACAAAAATCTGTGTGCCAACCCCAACATGACCTGATAGATACAAAGCCGCGGCTTCTTTCCTTCCTGCGTTCGGATTTTCCGCACAAGACATTCTACCTCCTGCGCAGCTTTGGCAAACATTTGCCGTATCTCTGTTTCACTTATGCAATCCTCAAAAAAGGCCCGGCAGCTTTCTTCATATAGCTCTTGAGCCTGCTCTGAATACATATGTTTTATCCAGGGTTCTACTCCACCCAGGTCGAAAAGATCCATACGTTCAGAGTGATGGGATCCGATTGCCAATGCTGCCATTTGCGCAGTCAAGCGAGAAGGTGGTGAAGCTGTTTCTCCGCCATAATTTTCCCATAGCCACCGCATTCCGGCGCTGGAATGATTGATTCTTTCGTTTGTCTGACCTCTTAGATGTTTTTGCACGTTGCTATGAGATTTCCCAGCGTCATGGAGCCAGCCCGTAAGACGGCCCAAGTTTTCAAGTCCCAGCGGCTGGCACGCCCGTGCGCAGTACTCGGCCACGTTTTCACTGTGTTGTTTTAGGGATTGTATTTTCCAGACGCCATTGATTTGTTTGGTATGACCGAGTAGCATGGTAATCATCTCCTTATATTTTTATTTTGGATTATATAAAAGTTTCATTTGTAATCAATATAACATCATAAATAGGACTCTGTCAATCCTCTTTACTAAAAAATTTGCTTTTCATGATAAAATCATGTACACTACTTTATGTCAGAAAGCGACCTTAAGGCTTTCTGTGGATAGAAATGGATTTTATAATAGTTCCACATTTCTTCTTATTCCTAGCCGTCACAGCCCGACTGTGGCGGCTTCTTTGTTTCTTTTATTATAGCAGATCACTCATCGCATGATTCGAACTTTCACTCCAGTTCTGCAATCTTTGTCATACTATCCAAATTTATCCATGTAGAATTGTTAGCTATTCCCATTAGCAGATATTTTTGATAAAATAAGATATTATAGGGTTTATGAATTCACTTTCTTATATTACTTCTTCATCTTACCGAAAAATCATTTACGCAAGGAGTGAAAAGCCATGAAAAGGAAGTTATTCTCATTTTCCGCCAGTGTTATCACCGCAATAATGCTTACCGCTTGTGCTGCAGCGCCAGAAAATAAACCTGCTTCCTCCGCTGCTCTTTCCCCGACCAGTGAAGCTGTTGCCACAGCTATACCATCCACTAGCAATGCCAACTGGAAGTTACCGCCGCAATATGATTTTGACGAGATGATTCCTCTCTTCTCCCGCGAAACCCACACTGCCGGTTACGCCGCTGCCCGAAATCTGTACGCTGTGCGCAAGGGCGAACGCTGGAGCCTGTTTAATGCTGCCAACTGTAATGCTTTTCTGGAAGATTTGTCAGAAAGCATCCCGTACCTGTATGGTGAGCAGGAGCTCTCCATTGGGGTAGATGATACATACGATTACCAGAAGCTGAATGCCCTGGAAGAACAGATTAACCAGGAGCTGGTTGCCCAACAAATGCCTTTTATAACCATGCTGGGCGGGCACGGCGGGTATGGCATCCAGTGGATTTTAGGTGACAGCCAGATTTACCGTTCTGCTATTGGTGTCTATACATTTAGTGGCACGCCCATCGAACAGGTGTATGCTCCTGATTTGGTTGGCATCCAGCAAGGCATTTGGGATGATGAATATGCCGGTTATCTTGTTGACAATTCTGCACCTTTTGCCGTTGCGGATAAAAACGGTACAATTTTAACCGATTTCGACTACCAGGATGCCTGCATGGCCGGTGAATCTTTAATCGCGGTAAAGGATGCAACCGGTAACTGGGGATATTGCGACCAAAGCGGTGCTTTAGTAATCCCCTGCATTTATCAGCCGCAGATGAGTTTGTCCATCATGAACGAAACTGTTGAATATCCTTACGCAGACTTATCCGGCATGGTAGTTGTGAAAACCCAATCCGGACAAAAGCTGGTTCTGGATGTTTACGGCAATGAGATAATTTCCGCTGGGCAATATGAAGATTTAGCCCCCGCGCGCGATGGCTGCGTATGGGCAAAACAGAATGGCCTTTGGGGCTTGCTGCAAGTACAGGATTATACCGAAAACAATGCCAACGTTATTCTGCCGGATGGATGCGTTGCACCAGATGTAACGCTTAGCCGAATTGATAGCCTTTGTACCTACACCACTGCTGATCATGGGCTGGTTATGCGTAAAGGTCCCGGTACAAATTATGAAAAAATGGATAATATCCCCTACGGTATCATCGTATGGGAATGCGGCTATAGCAGCAATGTGCCTGACTGGGTTGTTGTATATTACAATGGGATTTATGGTTGGGTCAGTGATGAATACTTGGCTGCCACTATTTATTCCACCAGTAAATAATAAATAAAAAAGCAGGTGTTCATGTAGAAACGATATCGTCCTCCACGTGAATACCTGCTTTTTATAGCTTCTTTTATTATATCTGTTCTGTGCCGCTATTTGTCTCTGTATGAAATAAATAGCCGCTATATGCATTTGAATGAAGTGTTCTGTTTGTTTGCTTTTTTACCTAAAAGAATCGCGTAGGAGGCTCTCTTAACTAAAGAGCCGACCTCTCACACCACCGTGCGTACCGACCGGTACACGGCGGTTCAACCGCATAAGTGCAAGGACTCGTAGTAGCGCCTGAGGATACTAAAATATCCTGCTTCTGCGAGTCTTTCGTTTGCAATGGAACCTTTTCATACAGGACTACCGGCGATACGCCAATGACCCAGTCTGGAATTGTCCCACTGGTACTATTCCAAAATTCTTCGTTTGAGTTTCATTACTCATCGATATAATCTTTATCGAACCACTCGCCTAGCGAGTGGTTTTAGACATACAAAAAAGCACCTTAGCTTACGCTAAAGTGCTCTTCCTGGTGACCCGTGCGGGAATCGAACCCACGTTAACGGCGTGAGAGGCCGCTGTCTTAACCGCTTGACCAACGGGCCATAAAAAAGAGAAGCCGGCATCTACCTATTTTCACAGGCCGTTTCCAGCCAACTATCTT
>ENA-OQRB01001407-OQRB01001407.1-human-gut-metagenome-genome-assembly--contig:-NODE-1407-length-13912-cov-14.048856_pt1 | contig 13912 bp, 10 predicted proteins | sample MGYA00243235_ERZ505100 | MGnify/ENA primary metagenome ERZ505100 (study PRJEB26097, sample SAMN02712145) | human gut metagenome | biome: Gut microbiome | host: Homo sapiens | place: Denmark...
GCCAGCGCGAAAAATTCGCTTCGCATCTTGGCGCATTCTCATTTGGAAATAGTATAAAAAGGAAGCAAACCGCCCATGCTGCCGTACAGCACCCCGAATTAACACAATCTTAACCCAACCTGCCTTTCCGCCTTTACATTCCCGCGGTATCATACAGGCGTACCCAAGGAAAAAGACAAGGGCAACAGGACATCAGGAAGGTGTCCCGGACAGAAAGGAAGGTTTTTCTGCAATGAAGAAGTTTGCTGCCATCCTGCTCTCGCTCGTGCTGACGCTCACCGTCGCGCTGGCGGACTCCATCTACGTTGTTTCCCGTGAGGACGGCTCCGGCACGCGCACCGCGTTCATCGAACTGACGGGCGTTGAACAGAAGGACGCTGACGGCAACAAGGTTGATATGACCACCGTCGAAGCGGCTGTGTACTCCGGCACGTCCGAAGTCAAGACCACGGTTTCGCAGGACGTTGCTGCCATCGGCTACATCTCCCTCGGCTCGATGGATGCGTCCGTGAAGGCACTGAAGGTGGCGCGCAACCCCGAAGATGGTGCGGAAGCCGTCTATGTCGAAGCGACCCCTGAAAACGTCGCCAGCGGTGATTACGCCATCGCGCGTCCGTTCAACATCGCTTACAAGGCGGACAGCCTCTCCGCGACTGCGCAGGACTTCATCAATTGGATTCTCTCTGCCGAAGGTCAGGCAATTGTGACCGCGCAGAAGTACGTCGCCAAAGAGCCGGCTGAATATCAGGCGGCGCCCGTGGCAGGCAAGATTGTCATCGGCGGTTCTTCTTCCGTCGGCCCGCTGATGCAGAAGCTCGAAGAAGCCTACGAAGCACTCCACCCGGAAGTGGACATCGAAGTGCAGATTTCTGACTCCTCCACCGGTATGCGCGGCGCTGCGGACGGCTCGTTCGACATCGGCATGGCTTCCCGCGAAGTGAAGGCATCCGAGCTGGAAGCGGGTCTGAGCCCTGTGACCATCTGCATGGACGGCATTGCGGTCATCGTGAATAACGACAACGCGGTCGAAGGGCTGACGCTTGCGCAGATTCGCGACATCTTCACGGGCGAAATCGTCGACTGGGACGAAGTCAAGTAATCAGCCAAGGACAAATCAAACGCCGAGCAGGTCGAAAGACTTGCCCGGCGCTTTTCAAATACCAATCAAAAACAAAAACAGGCTATGACCCATTCGCCATAGCCTGCTTTGCCTGTGTCCTTATTCCGCCGCCAGCTTCATCAGCGCCGCGGCATAAATCTTCATTGCCTTGACCATCTGCGACACGCGGATGTACTCGTTCGCCTGATGCGCCAAGTCCTCATCCTCCGGGAATGCCGCGCCGTACGCAACGCCCTGCTTGAGCACCTTCGCGTACGTTCCGCCGCCAGTAGCGTGCGGCGCGGCGGGTTCGCCCGTCACCTCGGTGTAGGAGTCCAGCAGCGAGCGCACCAGCTTGCTGTCCGCCGGAACGTGATGCGGTTCCTTGATTTCCAGCGAATCGACGTTAAAGCCGGGCAGGTGCGCGCGAATCGCGTTCGTCAGCGCGGACAAATCCGCCGCAATGGGGCAGCGCAGGTCGAGCGACGCCGTCACCTTGCCGTCCTTAACATGCAGGATGCCCATGTTGCACGTCAGCGCGCCGGAAATCTCGTCCGAGCACGCGCAGCCCAGCGACGCGCCGTCGTGCTCCATGCCGACCGCGTCCGCCAGCGTCTTCAGCGCGCCGGTCACGCCCAGCTCGCGCAGGAGCACCAGCATCATGCCGATGGCGTTGCGGCGGCCTTCGGGGTACGCGCTGTGTCCGGGGATGCCCTCCGCCGTCACCCACACGCCGTCCGCGGTCACTTCTGCCGTGTAGGGAAGCCCGGTCTTTTCGGCATATGCTGCCACCTTATCGGCAACATCCTGCCCGCCCGCGACGAGCGCATTGGATTCGCCGGGGATGACGTTCACGCGCTCACCCGTCCACAGCTGCTTGACCTGCAGACCGTCCTCCGCGAGTTTGCCCGTGAAGAAGCCGTGAATCATGCCCTTTTCGGTGTTGATGATGGGAAAGGAAGCGTCCGGGGAGAAGCCGACTTCCGGCATTTCCGTGTGCGCACAGTAATACGCCATGTCTTCCCAGTCGGATTCCTCGTCGCAGCCAAGAATCAGGCGGATGGACTTCTTCAGCGGAATCCCCGCCGCCTTGATGGCGTTCATGGCATATAGCGCCGCCAGCGCCGGCCCCTTGTCGTCGCTCGTGCCGCGCGCGAAAATCTGGTCGCCTACGCGCGTCGCGGTGAACGGCGGGGTCGCCCAGTTGTCGCCCGCCGGAACGACGTCGAGGTGTCCCAGCACGGCGATGGCTTCTTCCGATTCGCCCGGCAGGGTGATATCGCACGCATAGCCGTCGAAATCACGGGTTTCATAGCCGAACGCCTTTGCGTCCGCCATGGCCATATCCAGCATCCGGCGCACATCCTTGCCAAACGGCGCATCGGGCGTGGCTTCGCCCTTCACCGACGGCACTTCCACCCAGCGGCACAGCTGCGCGGCATAGTCCTCCGCGTGCGCATCCAGATAAGCAAATACTTTTTCGTACATGGGAAAATTCCTCCTTGTGCTGAAATCATGGGGTCGAGAATGATATTTCGCGGTTGCAGGCGAAAATTCCTGCTTGATGGAAGATAAAAAAGTTAAGAAGGGCTAACCATACGCTTAGCCCTTTCTCTTCTTTTAGTCGTCGTAGTCCGGGAGCGGGGGGAAATCCCGCCCAGACAGCTGCATCAATTCACCTATCGTCACCGGGCGCAATCCCTTCACGTTGATCCAATTATCCAGCGCCTTATCCAGCACCTCCGCCGTATGATACCCATTGATATGGAACTGCACCACGCACCCGCTCGTCACCCGGTCGCTCGTCACGCGGTACACCATCTGATACACCTTATCCTTATACGCGTCCGACCAGTCGCACGCGTCGATTGCAAACAGGCAGTCCTCTACGCCTTCCGCGCGGGCAATGGCGGTGACGATGCTGTTCGTCGCGCCCAAATGCGCACAGAACAACCGCGGCCGTACGCCGAAAGTCGCTTCGCACAGGTCGTTCAGCTCGCGGATGTTCTCCTGCACACGCGCGTAGGAGACTTCGGTCATGTTGATGAGGTTGTTGCCGTGGCTGCCAAGCTCGTGGCCCGCGTCAATGATGCGCTGGATGCGCTCCGGGTTGCGGCGCACGAAATCGCCCGTGACGTAGAATGTCCCCTTCACGCCGTATTTGTCCAGCGTGTTCAGCATGTCAGTCAGCTGCTTTTCTGATGCGCCGCTGCACACAATCATCACGCCGACAGCGGGTTCAGAGGGGGTCAGGCGGGTGACGCGCGGCAGGCTGATGTCCGAGAACGCGGCGAAGGAATCCGTTTCGTTCACTTTCTCGCCGTCCAGCCAGACGGACAGCTTGTTGCCGCCCAGCATGTCCTCCGTCACATAGACCGTGAAGGTCAGGTCGTAGCGCGGATTGCGCCAGAACGCGCGCTCCAGCACTTCGCCGCGGTGATTGCGCAGCTCCAGATACTTCTCCGGCACGGTTGCGCTGTTTTTGTTCTTGCACGATACGGTGATTTTGATTTCGCGGTCGAGATACCCGACGTAGAATCCACTCTTGAACGTGACAATCGGCGCAACGGCGGGGGTTTTGTCCTCTTCGTTCTCCTCCGCGAAGGCAGCGCCGCCCAGCAGCATCAGCATCATCAGCAGCAAACTCAGCAATTTCTTCATTGTTGTTACTCCTTTTTATCCAACTTCCATTCATGGAAGCGGTGTTCGTAAATGGAAAGCCGATTAAACCTGCGGGCGCACAACCACCTGTGCGCCTTCCGGCACCAGCGTCGGTTCAACCACAAACCCCGCCGGGACGGACAAAATCCGCAGACTGTCCATGTCCTCCAGAATCCGCTGATTGAACTTCGTCACGCGGCAGCCCTCGATGAACGCGGGGATGACAAGCTCCGTATCCGAACCGATGTACTCGATGACCGAGTAGGTGCTGCCCTTCTCTGCCTGCCCCAGATACGAGCCGACGATGAGCGTATCGCCCTCTGTCATCAGCCCCAGCCCGACGCGCAGGTCACGCGCATAGGCGCTGAAGGGGGCGGGGAGGGTCAGCGCGTCCAGCCGGGAACAGCCCGTCAGCGCGTCATGCCCGATTTCACGCACGGATGCGGGAATGGCGAGTGCCGTCAGGTGTGTGCAGCCGCGCAGGGCTTCGTGGTCAATGCGGGTCAGGGTGTCCGGGAGATTCAAGAATTCCAGCGATGTGCAGTTCATCAGCGCCTGCATGGGCAGGACGGTCAGCGCGTTCGGCAGGTGGACGCTATTCAGCGCGGTGCAGCCTGAAAGGACAGCGCCGCCGACGGTTGTCACTGAATCGGGGAACGCGATTTCGCGCAGCGCGGTGCAGGACGCGAACGCGCGGTACTCGATGGTTTCCAGTCCGTCATTCAGCGTGATGCTTGTCAGCGCCGAGCAGCCCTCGAAGGCACTGCCGCCGATGTGTCGGAGCGTTTTAGGGAGCGTGACGGCGGTCAGGTCGGTGCGCATGATGAACGCGCACAGCCCGACGCTCACAACGGGGAGGCTGTCGAGCGTTTCCGGGAGGGTGATTTCGCCGCCTTGCCCGTAGTATTCCATGATTTCCGCGCCGGTGTCGATGGCGCGGTAGGTGTAGTCACCGCATTGCATGGTGTGTACTTCCTTCATTATAATAATATAATTGTGGAGCGTGGCTGCCGGAGTTGGCTGCTTTTCCAATATAGGTCTTTTATGCAGCAACCAGAGGGCAATGAAAACAGACGAAGTCTGCGGTCGCCCTCTGGACTCCTTCGGATGCACTCCCATGTTTCTTGACTTTTATCGAAACATTTTTAGTTACTGCGCAGGGACGCTTCGCTGCCTGCGACCAAGGTGTCGGGCTTGACTTTTCCTTTGGAATGGTCACACGCCCAACCGTTGGGGCGTTGCCCCAAGCCCCACCAGAGGCGCTGCCTCTGGACTCCGCAAGGGACATTGTCCCTTGACCCTTTTTTTGCGCCCCGGCTTGAGCGCGTTTCCTTTATGGTTAATTTTCGCGGCTGAGTGCCGCCAGAACCGCGTTGCGCATCTGTCGAACCACCCGCGTCGTACCGGAATCAACCGTGTTCTGCATCGACAGAATCGTCATCTGCTGCCCGGGGAAGTTGGCAAAGTATGTTCCCAGCCAGCCATCCCAGCCGTATTCGCCCGCGCAAGCTAATCCGGCGATGCGCCCCGGTTCAGCGCAAATGCGCATCAAGTGCCCGTAGCTGTACCCGTCCAGCGAATCCCACATATCGCGGCGAACAGCGTCTTTCAGCTGCGCCTGCGTCATGCAGGAGACTGTCGCGGGCGAGAGAATCCGCCGCCCCTCGTAAGTGCCGCCCGCCAGCAGCATGTCGGCAAAGTGGCTGTAATCCTCCAGCGTCGAAACAAGCCCCGCGCCGCCGGATTCAAAGGCGGGTTCGCGGTCGTAAACGCCGACGGCAAGGTGGGTGCTTGTCCACGGCACAAGCCCGTTTTCCGTGCGCTTGTAGGCGGTCACGAGGCGATTCCGCTTGCTTTCGGGAACGTAGAAGCCGGTGTCCACCATGTCCAGCGGCTCAAAGAACTCCTTGCGGAGGAACTCGCCGAAGCGCATTCCGCTGACGACCTCCACCACCGCGCCGAGGATGTCCGCGCAGGTGGAGTAGCGCCAGTGCGTGCCCGGCTGGAAGGACAGCGGCTGCTGCCCCAAGCGGTTGCAGAACTCCACCGTCGGCACGCCGCCGCCCGCAAGGATTTCCTGCGTTGCTTCGTCAAATACCTTTGCGGCGTACTGCCCCGCCGGGTCGCTGTCAGGGTAGCAGACGCCCGCCGTCATGCCGAGCAGCTCCATCAGCCACGGCGCGCGGGTCGCGGGGCGAATCGTGCCCTGCTTATCGACGACGCGCGCATTTCGGAAGCCCGGCAGATAACGGTCTACGCCGTCCATCAGGTCAATCTGCCCGCGCTCCGCAAGCAGCATCACGGCGGCGGCCGTAATCGGCTTGGACTGGCTGTACAGGCGGAAGATGCTGTCGCGGTGGATCAGCCGCCCCGACGCAATGTCGGACATGCCCGCCTGCGTATAGAGCATTTCCTCTCCGCAGCGCCGCACCAGTACGCTGATGCCTGCGCATTCCTGCGCTTCGACAGCGGAGGCGAGAATATCGGTGACTTGTTCGTGAAGGGTCATGAGAATAACCTCCTTGCATGTTTTTCAGCAATCATTCGTCGCTTTCGATGAAATCCGGCAGCTGATGCAGCGTCACAAAGCTGCTATCCCGATAAATCACCCGCAGCGACTCTGGCGTGTTCCCCTTGCTGCTGTCCGTCAGCCAGCTGGTGTGCCACACCATGAAGTATGCCCACGGGGCCGCCGCCGCGTCCATCTCCGCGCGGGTCGGAATCTGTCCGCACTCGTGGAACACAATCGGCATCCCTGCCGGGGCAAGCGCGGCACATCGCCGGTATAAATCCCCCTGCGCGCCGCCCTTGTAGCTGTCGCCGCCGAGAATGTCCACCACGTCGTCCCCCGGATACCACGGGCGCAAATCCTCCGTTGCGTCGGAGAAGCCAAGCACCCAAATCAGATTCCGCAGGCCGTGAACATGCGTGTAGCGGTCGTGCATCAGCCGCCACAAGCGCACAAAATTCGCCGCGCCGCCGCGTCCCCACCAGAACCAGCCGCCGTCCATCTCGTGGAAAGGCCGCCAAAGAATCGGAACGCCGTCTGACTGCAAGCGCTTCAGGTAGGGGACGGCGTGGTCAAGCCCATCCAGCAGGCGGCGGTTCGCTTCTGTGCCATCCACAAAAGCGGAAGCCCAGTCCAGCTCGCTTTCGCGGCATTCGGGGTAACCGGAGAAGAAATCCGCGCCCGTGTGCCAGCAGATGGTGGGAATGCCGCCGCGCGCCCACCAGTCCTTCGCGCGCTGCGTCACGCCCAGATAGTCGTTATCCATGAAATCCAGCCCTCGAATGGCAGGCTGACGACCGGTGATATCGGTCAGATAGCTGATTTCATGCTCAGTCGAGCGGCACCATTGGCTTTCCATCTGCCCGGTCAGGCACTTGCCGGAAAGCGATTGCAGGTATTCATAGATGCGCCGAGCGGCGGGCAGCGGATTTTCCGCGCAGAGGGGACGGAACATAATGCTTCTCCTTTGCTTTGCAGGAATCTGCTTGCAGTATAGCAGGAAATGCCCGCCTTTGCAACGGGTAGAAGGGAAAAAGGGAGGGGAAAAAGCATGGAAAATCAGGCGGCGGCAGTTGTCCAAGAAGAGGGTTTGTGCTATACTTATTATGGGTGTTTATTGGAATGCCCATGAACCAGCGGGCATCCCCGCTATGGGAGTTAATAAATGAAGCTGAAAAAATTGGAGCTGTATGGCTTCAAATCCTTTGCCCAGCGGACGGAAATCGTCTTTGATGAGGGCATAACGGGCATCGTCGGGCCGAACGGGTCGGGCAAGAGCAACATCGGCGACGCGGTGCGCTGGGTGCTGGGCGAGCAGAGCGCGAAAACCCTGCGCGGCGCGAGCATGTCCGACGTGATTTTCAACGGCACGCAGAAGCGCAAGCCGCTTTCGTACTGCGAAGTATCGCTGGTGTTTGACAACGATGACCATGCGCTGGCGATGGAAGCTGCCGAGGTCATGGTCACGCGCCGCGTCTACCGCAACGGCGAATCCGAATATTACTTAAACCGTACCGCCTGCCGCTTGAAGGACGTGGTTGACCTCTTCCGCGATACGGGCATCGGCAAAGAGGGATACTCCATCATCGGTCAGGGGCGCATTGACGAAATCCTCTCCCGCAAGAGCGAGGATCGCCGGCAGGTGTTTGAGGAAGCGGCGGGCATCGTCAAGTTCAAGGCGCGCAAGGAAGAAGCGGACAAGAAATTGCAGCGGACGCTGGAAAATCTGGAGCGCGTCGATGATATTCTGGATGAGCTGACGAAGCGCCTGAAGCCGCTGGAAGAGCAGAGCCGCAACGCCCGCGTGTATCTGGAGCTGTCCACCGAATTGAAGGATTTGGACTTGAACCTGTTCCTGATTCGCTCCGACCGGGCGCGGGCGCGTTTGTCCGAACTGGAAAGCGAACTGCTGACCGTCCAGACGATTCTGGCGGATACGGAAAGCGCCCTGACCGACAAGACCACCCGCCGCGACGAGACGCAGAACCGCATCGATCAGCTGGAAGAAGCCATCACAAAGGCGCGCACCGAACTGATGGAATGCGCCGAGCATGTGCACGAATCGCAGAAGAAGCTCTCCGCTCTGCAAAGCCGCCGCGAGACGCGCAGCGAGAACCGCCAGCGCATCGTCCGCGAGCAGGAGGAAGCGCAGGAGCGGCTGGCGGAAATCGAGAAGGATCATGCGCGGATTCAGGCGGACGTGGAGAAGCAGCATAGCCTGATTGCGGACGCGGAGCAAATCCTCCGGGCGACGCAGGAAGCCGCCGAGAAGGCGCAGGCGAAGGAAAAGGAAGCGGACGCCGCGCTGGAAGCGCAGAAAGCCGCTGTCATTGACCAAATGAACCGCCTGTCCGATGTGCGCAACGACAAGACGCGCCTGAACACCATGCAGGCGCAGATGGAAACGCGCTTGACGGAGATTGAAGAATCCGGAGGGGCACTGCAGGAGCAGGAAGCTGCTCTGCGGGAAGCCTTGACTGCCGTCGAAAAGCAGCTGGAAACAGAAAATCAGCATCAGCAGCAGTGTCAGGAGAAGCTGGCGCAGGCGCGGCAAGCGTCGGATGAGGCGGATGCCGCGTATGCCAATTTGCGCGCGGATGTCGAAAAGCAATCCGCCGATATGCAGGCCGCGGCAAGCCGTCATAACGTCCTGACCGAAATGACGCGCGACATGGAAGGCTACAACATGGCGGTTCGCCGCGCGATGACCTATGCCAAGCAGCGCGGCTTGACGGGCGTCAAGGGCGTACTGGCGCAGCTGATGACCGTTCCGCAGGCGTACGAAACGGCGATTGACATGGCGCTTGGCGCGGCGCAGCAGAACATCGTCACCGACACCGAAGAGACGGCGAAGGAGCTGATTAACTACCTGCGCCAGAATCGGCTGGGGCGCGCGACGTTCCTGCCGATGAGCGCCATCCGCGGCAAAACGCTCTATGGCAATGAGCGCAATGCGTTGAAGCTGCCGGGCTGCCTCGGCGTGGCGAGCGAACTGGTGCAGTGCGCGCCGGAATATCGCGGCATTGTGGAAAATCTGCTGGGGCGCACGGTGATTGCCGACAACCTCGACCACGGCATTCCGATTATGCGCGCGGGCAATCACGCGTTTCGCTTGGTGACGCTGGAAGGCGACGTGATGCACTCCGGCGGCTCGATGACGGGCGGTTCGGCGCAGTCGAAGGTGTCCAACCTGCTCAGCCGTGAGCGTGAACTGAAGGAATTGACCGCGAAGCTGCAAACCGGGCGCGCGGAACTGGACAAGTGCCGTCAGGAACTGACGCAGCGTCAGCAGACGGCGCAGGAAAAGCGGCAGAAGGTCAGCGATGCGGTGAACGCGCTGCATCAGCAGGAGATTGCCGTTGCCCGCGAACAGGCGCGCCGCGAAAGCGTATCCGCCGACCTGAACGCGCACTTGCAGCGGATGCAGGAGACCGAGCAGGCGCGCGTGCAGCTGCACCAGTCACTGGAGGATATTCGCCAGCAGCTGGAGACCATTGAACATCAGCGCACAGGCGCGCAGGGCGACCAGAGCGCGATGGAGCAAAAGACCATTGAAATGCAGAATGCGCTGGTCAAGGCGCGCGCGGAAGCCAGCGCGGAAAACGACCGCCTGATGGTGCGCACGCTGCAATTGTCCGACCTGCGCCACGGCTTAAGCGACTTGGAGCGCGACGAAGCCCACGCGCAGCAGGATCAGGCGCAAATCCTCCGCGAACAGGAGCGCCGCGAACAGCTGCTGCACGAGATGGACGAACTGGACGCCATTGACGAGAACGACATGAAGCGCGAGGAAGCCGAATCCGCCCGCCGCCAGAAGGAACAGCTGCGGCAGGAGAGCGCCGCGCAGGCCATCGAGCAGCGACGTTCACAGGCGCAAAGTGACCTGCGCGACATCCTCAGCGACATGGAGAACCTGCACGAAGCCTACAACCGCGACAGCGAGAAGCTGCACAAGACCGAGCTGGCGAAGGCGCGCATCGAGGGCGACCAGAAGAATCTGCAAAACCGCATTTGGGACACCTACAAGCTGACCTACGCCGGGGCAGAGGAATTCCGCCGCACGCCCTTCGACGAGAAGGAAAGCGACCGCCGCGCCGCCGAGCTGCAAGGGCAGATTCGCGCGCTGGGGACGGTCAACGTCGGGGCGGTGGAGGAATACGCCGAAACCAAGGCGCGCGTGGACGACCTGACCACCCAGCAGCAGGACTTGAAGCGCGCGGAAATGGACTTGCGCGAACTCATCGAGCGGCTGCTGATTCAGATGCGTTCTACATTCGTCGAGAACTTCTCGAAGATGCAGGGGTATTTCGCCGAGACGTTCACGCGGCTGTTCGGCGGCGGCCATGCGGAACTGAAGTTGATGGATCCGGACGACCCGCTGAACTGCGGCATCGAGGTCAACGCCCAGCCGCCGGGAAAGAAATTGCAGCTCCTGTCGCTGCTCTCCGGCGGCGAACGCGCGCTGACGGCCATTGCGATTCTGTTCGCGATGCTGAAATTGAAGCCCACGCCGTTCTGCATTCTGGACGAGATTGAAGCCGCGCTGGATGACGCGAATATCGGGTATTACGCGGATTATTTGAAGGAATACTCGAAGGGAACGCAGTTTATCGTCGTGACGCACCGCAAGGGGACGATGGAGCGCTGCAACAGCCTGTTCGGGGTGGCGATGGAGGAACAGGGAGTGAGCCGGATGGTGTCGGTGTCGCTGCAGGACTATCAGGAGTAAGGGAAAACTGAAAGGGGTATCACGGCGGACAAATCCGCCTGATGAAAAAGGAGGTTTTTCGCATGAGTGAAAACGGAAACAATCAGTATCGACTGCTGTCGCCGTGGGCGTATGTGGGCTATGGCATCCTGTTCACGCTTCCGGTCATTGGCTGGATTCTCGCCATCGTCTTTGCGCTGAATGACGACAACCTGAATCGCCGCAACTTTGCGCGCGGTTACTGGTGCGGCGTGCTGGTGGCGGTCATCGTGGCGGTTATCCTGTCGATTGTCGGGATGGTGATGGGCGTGTCGATCATGGATGGGTTCAGCAGCTATCAGTATAACTACCGATATTGATGAAGGGCTTATCAGAAGCAAGGCTGCCTGCCGGGTGCGGGCAGTCTTTTTTGCTGCCCGGATGGCGCAAGCAGCGGAATCCTCTTGTGAGGTTCCACAACAAATTGGGATGCTTTTGTTAGGAATGCCAAAATTATATTATTCAAAAAGAGAACGCTTGAGTTTTTTTGAGGGGAGGGTAGAATGAAAGTAAGAAATCACAAGGGAAGGAAATGACGTGGAAATTCAAAGAAAAGGGCTGAATCGGGCATTTATCGTGCTGGCGGTGGTGCTTCGGCTGCTGGGCTTGATTCACGGGGTTCTTCGGCGTTGACCGCTTCTACCTCGGCTACACGGCATTGGGCGTGTTGAAGCTGCTCACCGCGGGCGGCTTCGGCATTTGGGCACTGATTGACTTCATCCGAATCGGCGTTGATTCGCTCCACCCGGCGGATGGTTCGCCGTGGGTGGAGGAAACGCGCGACGAGAACATCCGCAGCATCGCCGCAAATATGCAGGCCATCGCCGAAAAGCTGGAGAAGCTGCAAGCGCAGAGCGTTCCGGCAGAAGCACCCAAGCCGGAAGCGGACGGCGAAAATCAGGAGACACACAAGGTGTCGCTGAAAAAATAACTTCCTAATGGCAATAACCGCAGGGCTGTCAGGCGCAGGACGTTTGGCAGCCTTTCGCGTGGGGAAAAATCCGCTTGCAAACTGCGCGAAAAACCAGTACAATAGAATTGTATCCCTGAATATCAGCATGAACGAGGTGCTTTTGATGCCTTTGTGGAAACGAACGCTGGCGGCGCTCCTGCTGGCGGTGATGATGATACTGCCCTTCGCGTCGGCGGAGGATGCGGGGGAGGCCGTGCCGGATGACAGCGTGGAGTGGACGGAGGGCGCGGCGAACATTACGCGCGATTTAACCCTGAATGATGAGGGCGACGACGTGTCCGCCCTGCAAACCGCGCTGACGGATTTGTGCTATTACAGCGGCGACGTAACCGGGCGCTACGGCGAGGCGACCAGAACCGCGGTGGAGGATTTCCAGCGCGATTTTGCCCTTGCGGTGACGGGCATGGCGGACAAAGCGACGCAGGAAGCCATCTATGCGGCGGATTATCGCCCGCTGCGGCTGGGATGCGTGGGCGAGGACGTGCGGCAGGCGCAGATTCGCCTGATGGCGCTGGGCTACTACACGGGCAAGATTTCCGGGCGCTATCTGCCCGCAACACAGGAAGCCATCCGCCTGTTCCAGACGGCGAACGCCCTGCCGATTACGGGCGAAGCGGATGTACAGACGCTGGAACGCCTGTTCAGCGGTGATGCCATCAGCCGGGATTCGTCCGCCGCGGCGACGCCCACCCCTTCGCCCACGCCCGGAATGCACCTCTCGGATGAAACCACCACCCCGACGCCCGCGCCGACGGTGGCGTTCGTCAAGAAGCTGCAATACAACAAGTCCAAGGGCGAAGAAGTCAAGCTCGTGCAGACCCGCCTGACGGAACTGGGGTACTATTCCGGCAACATCAGCGGCAATTTTCTGGGGCACACGCGCAACGCGGTGAAGGCATTCCAGCAGCAGAACGCGCTGAGCGTGGATGGCATCGTGGGCGAAAACACATGGAACGCGCTGTTCAACGACCCGGATGTGCGTGCCGCGACCGATGATCCGAAGCCTACGCCCGAACCGACGCCTGTGCCGTTTGCCATCACGGTGGACGTCAACAATCAGGTGACGACCGTCTACGGGCGCGACGAAAACGGCGATTACACCGTTGTTGTGCGGCAGATGCTCTGCTCCACTGGCACGCGCAAGAATCCGTCGGATATCGGCACATTCACACTCAACGGGCGTACGGCGCGCTGGTGCTACTTCCCGGAGTGGGGCAGCCACGCGCAGTACTGGACGCGCATCAACTCGTCCATTGCGTTCCATTCCGTCATTTACAACACGGTCAATACCATGGATTTATCGGTCAAGTCCTACAAGAACCTCGGCAAGCGCGCGTCGCACGGGTGCATTCGCCTGACCGTTGCGGATGCGAAGTGGATTTACAACAACTGCGGGGCAGGGACGGTCGTCACGATTCGCAACGATATGCCCGCTGACCCGGAACTCCGCGCCGCGCTGAAGCTGCCCTCGCTGAATACGAAGAACATGCTGCCCTACGTCACGCCGCAGCCGACCGCCGAGCCGGATTACCGCGCCGGGGCGATGCCGCCGCAGCCCTTCCGGACGCTGAAAGTGAACAGCTCCGGCGAGGATGTGTACTGGATGCAGCGGAAGCTGACGGATTTGGGGTACTATTCGGGCAAGTGCTCTGGCACGTTCCTGGCAGGTACGCAGAACGCGGTGAAGGCGTTCCAGAAGGCGAACAGTTTGTCTGCGACGGGGACGGCGGATGTCAAGACGCTGAATCTGCTGTATGCGGAGGAACTGTCGGCGACGCCCACGCCGGAGGTCGCGGCGGATGACCGCACGCCGGAGCCGCTGCCGACGCCGGCGGCGGGGCAGTGAGATTCCCTGCGGGCGTGATACGATTTCCAGATTCACCTGCGCCATCTGCTTGCGCCTTTTCCCTTCTGGCGTCCGCT
>ENA-OQRB01001428-OQRB01001428.1-human-gut-metagenome-genome-assembly--contig:-NODE-1428-length-13743-cov-6.578828_pt1 | contig 13743 bp, 12 predicted proteins | sample MGYA00243235_ERZ505100 | MGnify/ENA primary metagenome ERZ505100 (study PRJEB26097, sample SAMN02712145) | human gut metagenome | biome: Gut microbiome | host: Homo sapiens | place: Denmark...
ACGTGCGCACCAAGGCGCTGCGGCAGGTGGTCACCGCCGTATCGGACGGCGCGGTGGCTGTCCACTACGCGGAGGAATATCTGGCGGAGAACCGGTAAAGGAGACTGTCTTGAGGATATACAGGGATAAAGAGGATCTCAAAATGAGATCCGTCAGAGCTTTGAAAAGTACATTTCTGAGTTTGATACGGTCCCGGAAGCCCTGAAGGATAAAAGAGTACCCGGTGTGGACAGAACGCCGGCAGAGAATCTTGCGTATCAACTGGGGTGGACGACACTGCTTTTGAAATGGGAGGCCGATGAGAAGCGTGGAATGGACGTGAAAACACCGTCGGAGCAGTTCAAGTGGAACCAGCTGGGCAACCTGTATCAATGGTTCACGGACACCTACGCCCATTTGTCCTTGGCGGAATTGAAGGGCAAATTAAATGAAAATATCGCCGCGATCCAGACCATGATCGATTCCATGAGCGAGGAGGAGCTGTTCCAGCCGCACATGAGAAGGTGGGCGGATGACGCCACCAAAACAGCGGTATGGGAGGTTTACAAATTCATCCACGTCAATACCGTCGCTCCTTTCGGAACGTTTCGGACAAAGATCAGGAAGTGGAAAAAGGCCGCGCTGTAGGTTCTGATTTGTTTTATAAGCCATAACAGAGGATGGGCCGTGCTCAAGCCCGGAATGAAAGCCCTGGCTTTGCCTAATATGATACAAACGGCGATGCCGTCAGTCTGCACGACTTTGCCGGCAAGAAGGTCGTTCTATATTTTCATTCAAATGATACCACCCCCGGCTGTACCCTGCAGGTCAGTGCCTTTGCCGTAGCCTACGTGGGATTTGAAAAGCTGAACGCCGTTTCATCGGCATCAGCAAGGACTTGAAGGCCTCCCGCGCAAAATTTACGCAAAACACAATCTGCCCGGTCTTCTGCTCTCCGACCCGGAGCTGCAGGCGATCCAATCCTATGGGGTCTGGCAGGTGAAGCAGCTCTACGAGAAGGTTTCCATAGGCGTCGCCCGCAGCAGCTTTCTCATCGACGAGCAAGGTGTCATAGAAAAGGCTTCGTTTAAGGTCAAGCCGATACCAACGCAGCGGAGCTGCTGGGTATCTAAAAAGTGCGTCTCAGTAGTGATATCAGGAGACGAAAGAACCTCTCCCGATATGCATCAGGACACCCTACATGCTGGCAAAAGAGGCTGCGGCAAATGCCGCAGCCTCAGGCTTCATTGGGGATCGTTTGTGATGGCGCTCAGTACTCTTTTGGAAGAAAACATACTCACCATTGCTCCTGCCTTTTTAGGCAGTATGCTCGTTAATCCAGGCGATCATCGTGATCAAAGGACAAGATTGACATTCTGTTTTTTATAGTTTTTACCTCATGTGTGTTTTATGATTGGATTACCGTCTTTATCAAGAAGGGGCGTCATACCGCTTAGCCACATGCCACTTGCCACCAGATAATGAACTCCTGATTCTTGATCGACAATGATCTTTAATATCCCACCATACCGTATGGTTTCTTCACAAACAACGCGCTAGTTTCTCCATGTATAGACTTCTGTATCCACAACGCCACAGGGGTTAGACGAGGATGTTACAGTTCGGTTGCTCCCGCTTTCCCAAGTGATATTTCCTAAGGCATCTTTTTTGATAAACTTAAATTCTATCGTTGTTCCAGAGGGAACGCTTACAGGAAGAAACCACTCCGGATAATTGGGGTTGAGCATGGATTCCGTACAGTTATCAGGATTCCAATTTCCGAGTTCCGGAATGTTCCCAACTATATAGATATTCTCACCAAGTTGAGTTTCAGCGGATACATGGAAAACTATCTGATTTTGATCTCCAGACAGAACATTATAGTAAATTGCATTACTAGTTGCCGTCCCCTTTCGCACGGTGATAGGTTGGAGTCCGGCATTAACCCCCTCGGGTACAGTTGCCACAATCTTATTGGCGGTTGTACTTTGAACAGTTGCAGCGGTAGTCCCGAAATATACCGAGATATTCCCACTAAAACCATCTCCATAAATGTGAACGGTATTTCCGGGACGTCCAGTAGTAGAGATTACATCTCCAATCTGGGGCGTGGAAGGCGCTTCGGATGCTTGGTATTGCCATACGCAAACGCCGCCGCCAGAAATAGTAAACGAAGGTATGAGATTGTTCTGCACAGTCGTGGCAGTACCAAACAAGGATCCGTCCAAATAATCCGAATACTGTCCGGTGGGGAGATTTGTTTGAATTGCAGGAATAACGCTTGCACTATCGGGTTGTCGGTTGACTGCAACGACAACTACGTCATCGTAGAATTGTCGTTCAAAAACCATCACATTATCATCACTATAGCGAACGGTTGTAGTGCCGTATGCAATTGCATCGTTTGAGCGCCGCAGGGTAGATAGGGTTGCTATAAGCTGATATGCTGTTGTTGTTGTACTAAAGCCACATTCGGTGGGCATGTATACTCTTCCTGCAACATCACTTGCATCACCGGGTATAACATACTGTTCCGTTCCGTAGTAGATTGTTGGAATGCCCCTTGATGTCAGCAGAACTGCAAGCGCCGCATTGTAGACTTTCTGACTCCTTTGGGTATATCCAAAGCGGGTAACATCGTGATTATCTAGGAAGGTTACAGTCTGATTAGGATGGTCGTAATCCTCCTGAGTATATACCAACATATTGGCAAAGTTGCTCATTGGAGTAGAGAATGAGCCAAATGTTGTACTTGCTGCTCGGTAGAACTCAAAATCAAGGTTGTTTACACCAGTTTGCTTGGGAAAATAAACGTATTCATCATATTTGGGATCTGGTCTGCCAATAAAGAATTCACCAAAGTGAGTAACTGTTTTTCTGGAATCCACAACATCTTTTAGACCCTTTACAAAAGACGGATCCATATGAAGAGTAGCATCATGGCGAATACCATTTACGCCCAAATCACTCCAAAACAGCATGGCGGCTTCCAAATACGCAACAACATCACTATGTTGCTGCGAGAAGTCCGCAAGCGAACCTAAATCCTTATGCCGGTATCCAAATCGGCTAGAGTCATTGCCTCTGTCCCCAAGACCATGGAACCAGCCATTTATATTGTTGTTGGGATCAGCGATCAAGTTTTCAATCAGTCCGTCATTGTTGTAGTCATATGGTTCTCCATTTGCATCAAAAGCAAATTCTCCATTTTCCTTGCGGTCTGGCTCATACAGTTTTCCATCTTCTGGAGCATTGTTGATTGTTGGGTTCATTTCACGGCTTGTATGATTGGTAACAAAATCGATTACCAATTTAATGCCGTTTTCATGAAGAGCATCCCGCAAATCCTTGAACTCATTAAGAGTACCAAAATGCTTGTTTGTTGCAAAATAATTACGCACATGATATCCATGAAAGCTGGTCCAAGTGTCGTAACTCCCGTCATTTTGATAATCAATTATCGCTGTATCTCGATTTTCATAGGGCGCGGAAATCCAAACAGCGGTTACGCCCATCCCTTTCAGATAAGGAATTTTCTGAACAATGCCATCCCAATCCCCACCTTGATATAGTTTCAAGTCTGCCCCAGTTCCGTCATATAAGTTGGAACTAAAACCAACCGGAATATTATTTGTACTGTCGCCATCATAGAAGCGGTCAGTAATAATCTGATAGATGACATCTTTGGACGAAACTGGACCAAGGTCATTGACAGTTTCTTGAGCAAATACAGTCGCGCCAGGTATGGATAGCAACAAAACTATTACCAGCACGAACACTAAAACTCCTCTAGCACGCTTCATGCCATATTTCCTCCTTCTGCATCAAATGGCCTTAATATCTCGTGTAAAAACCCTAAAACTTATGCTCTACGGCTCCTGACTCCATTCCATTCATCGTTTTAAGTTTGATTTGTGCGTCTGGTTGACTTTCTCTCCACAATGTTTGAAGTCGTTACATACGTCTGAATTTGCTTATTGGGATGCTTGATTATGTCTATTATCAACTTACCAGCTTGCCTGCCTAAGTCCCTTACATTGATATCCACGATGGTGAGCTGAGGTTCTATTACTTGAGAGAGCGGGTAGTCATCAAACGCAACAATGCCGATATCCTGTGGGATTCTTATGTTTTTCCTGCAAAGAGCGTCAACACACCCCATGGCAATATAGTTGTTGGCGCAGATAATGGCGTCCGGCAGGATTTTATGATCCAGGAGCTTCATCGTCATAAGGAAGCTGTCTGCGCGGGTGGATTCTCCCAACCAGATATACTGATCTTCCAATTGCAGGCCGGCATTTTCGAGTTCCTGCTTTACACCTTGCAGTCGATGCAGCGACCCAAAGTCGTAATACTGTCCGCCGATAAATGCAATTTTCCGGTATCCCCGTGAAAGAAGATAAGCCGCTGCGACGGTTCCGGAGTACACATTGTTGTTATCAATCCAACACACCTGGCTTTCAAAATTCGGCGCGCCCAACACGATGTGAGGAAAGTGCGATTTTGTAAGCAATCCGGACAAGGGATATGCTATTACGGAAACGTGGATGGCTAGTGCGTCGGCACTTTGCCGATAAATCACTTCCTTGGCTACTTCGTATGCAGTTGCTGGGTCTACTCCGCGAAGCTGAAGCCGATACCCTCTGGTGCTCAAAGACTCCTCTAAACCCGCAATAATCTCAAACATATGTGGATTCTGAAAGGCCGTGTTCGGAGCTAAATTTGCTAAAACCGCAATCGTTTTGGTCGTGCCTCTAGCAAAACTCTGTGCGCTGGCGTTTGGATAATAGTTGAGTTCCTGCATAACCCTGCGCACCCGCGCCGCTGTTTCCTCTGAAATACTGTAGTGCCCATTGATCACTTTGGACACGGTAGAAACAGAGGTGCCGGCCGCTGCCGCAACATCCTTAATCGTAATACCCATGACACAGCCCTCCATGCAGAATAATCATACAACTATTTTAAGTATAATTTATTCAGCATTGACCGTCAACAAATACTGCAAAGCCGTGATCGTAGAGTTTCCTGTGGTCAAGTCCTTCGCTCCAATGCAGTTTACCGTATTCCTCGTCCAAATCAACGGCTTTGCCGCCGCGATTGATACAGATGGTAACACGCTGATTGCAGTATTCCCTTGCGTAGATGATTAGTCCGCTTCCGCGCTCTGCAGATACCACGCGGAAATCGCCACAGCGAAGCGGTTCCAGTTTTTTGCGCATGGCGATGGCTTCCTTGAAAAAAGTACACAGAGTCGAATTTTCGTTATCCCACGGCATCGGACAACGGTATTCTTCTTCTGAAAGACCTTGAACACCCAGTTCATCACCATAGAAAACCGTGGGCATTCCGACAAAAGTCATCATAAAAAGAATGGCCAATCGATACCGCCTCATGTCTCCGCCGCACAAAGACAGAAACCGGCTCACATCATGGCTGTCCAGCAGATTCATCTGCGCCGGAGTCATCTGCATCCGATAGCGCATGAGCATATCCGTGATACGTCCCGCAAAATCCGATGCATCAATGGATTGCTCCGCAAAAAACAGATTGCAGTGCTTTCGGAAATCGTAATTCATAGTGGAGTCAAACATGTCGCCCTGGAGCCAGTGCCCTGCGCTTTCCCATACTTCGCCGATGAGCAGCACATCCGGGTCAATCTCCTTCACCGCTTTTCTGAATGCCCGCCAGAAGCCATCGTCCACTTCACTGGCAACATCCAGCCGCCAGCCGTCGATGTGGAAATTCTTCACCCAATAGCGTCCTACCTCGCAAAAGTACTCTCGCACAGCAGGGTTCGCTGTATCCAGCTTTGGCATCATCCGCTCATAGGCGAAGCATTCGTATTCCGGATAATCCTCCGGATCGTCCGGACACACCACGGGGAATTTCAAACCGTAGAACCAGTCTCTGTAAGAGGATGCCTCTCCTTTTTCCACCACATCTTCAAAGGCGAAAAAATGCCAGCCGCAATGATTGAACACGCCGTCGATCAAAATGCGGATTCCCCGTGCATGAAGCACACGTACCAGATGATGCAGTGCCTCGTCGCCGCCAAAGCACGGGTCAACGTGAAAATAATCCAAAAGATCGTATTTGTGGTACTCTCCTGCCACAAAGATGGGATTCAGGTATACGCAGTTCACGCCCAGCTCTTCCAGATAGTCAACATTGTCGGCAATACCCCACAATGTGCCGCCCAATTTGCTGCGTACGGGCTGACCATGATAGTCAATGGCTCGATCCTGAATGGAAATGCGTTTGACCCCTGAGGCAAAGCTGTCGGGGAAAATATTGTACACCACAGCGTCATTGACCCAGTCAGGCACAACCGCAATGTCTGCCCGGTGGTTGAACGGCAGCTTGAAATACTGCGAACGGTCATCCACCAGATGATCGGTAAATACATCGCCGTAATACAGGACCCGCTCGGTACCGTCATTCAGATGGAAGTAATAATACAGTCGCTTATAGGGACTATCCAGCACTACCTGCCAGTAATCATGATACAAATCGCTCGCTGCCACCTTCATGGCGACAGGAGTAAAAACGATGGGAGTAACACGGCAGGCGGTATCGCCATAGTAGAGCGTGCAGCTCTTCAGATCGCCTTTGGCGCAGCGCAGGCGAAAAACGATGTGCTTTTCGTCAAGTCCATGTGCGTACTGCGACATGGGGATGTGTAAAACAGCTTCTTTTTTCATGCTTATCCTTTCACTCCGCCGGCCGTTAAGCCGGAAGTCATGTGCTTCTGGCATAAGAAGAAGATGATCAGCACCGGAATTGATACGGTAATGGACGCGGCGGCAAAAACCGGCCAGCTGCCGCTCATTTCCGTTGCTTGCAACGCATACAGTCCGGCAGCCAGTGTGTAGTTCTCCTCGCCGGTCATAAAGGTTGTAGCATAGATATACTCGTTCCACACATAAATCAGGACCATCAGAGCTGTGACAACGATACTGGGCTTCGCCAAAGGCAAAACAATTCGCGTGACCACCTGAAGAGGATTCGCACCGTCCATCCGGGCAGCTTCTTCGATTTCCACGGGTACCGTGTCAAAATAGCCCTTGATATTCCAAAGGCTGAAGACCGCCATGGTCCCGGTATAGATCAGGATAAGGCCGGTTCGGTGATTGATAAGTCCCATCGGGCGGAGCAGGCGGTATACGGCAAACATCGACAGGACAGCCGGAAATGAATTGAGCAGCACAAGGCACTTCAAAATCGGTCTGCGACCGGGAAACCGCCGCCGTGAAAAACAGTAGGCAGCCGGAATTGCTACACAGAGTGACAGGGATACAGTAACGACCGCCAGATAAACGCTGTTGCCAAGCCATGTGAGAATATCTTCACCAAAAAGGACACGGCGGTAGTTTTCCAGTGAGAAGTTCTTGGGGATAAAGGAAAAATCCGAACTCAGCAATGTGTTTTGTCCGTTGAGGGAAACACTAAGCGAATAGAGAATAGGAATCAGTGTAATAAAACACAGGACAATAAAGAAAATATTCAGTGCCGTAAGGCTAACGCGTTCTTTTTGTTTGCGGCTCATCTGGGACCCTCCTCTTGCAGCCGATACCGGGCGGAGAATGCAATCAGCAACGCAAAGATAATGATGGATATGGCAGAGCTGTATCCATAGTTATTGCTGATGAATGCATTTTCGTAGGCATAGGTCAAAATAGTATGCACATGTGCGCCGGTTTTGGCTCCAGCCTGCTGTGTCAGAAGATAGATCACATCGAACTGCTTGAAGGTTGTGAAGATGGTGATAATAACAGCCGGCGCAATGATGGGACGAATGGCTGGAACCGTAATATAACGGGTGCGCTGCACCCATCCGGCACCATCAAGCAAAGCGCTTTCAAAGTAACTTTTGTCTATGCTCTGCATAGCGCCATCCATAATCATAATCATAAACGGCAGCGCCAGCCAAAGATTGACAGCCGTGCAGCAGATAAACGCCGACACATCCGAGGATAGCCACCGCATAGTCTCCAGCCCCAGCTTTTCCATCCACTGGTTCAGCAAGCCGAACTGTGTGTTGAACATGCCGGTTTTCCACAGAAGAATGGAGACATAGCCGGGCATGGCCCACGGAAACATCAGCAGTGTTTTATACAGCTTCCGAAACCGCAAGTTCTGTATATTCAAAAGGCTTGCCAGCACAAAGGCAATCACCAGCTGCAACACCATATTGACCACCGTCCACAAAACGGTTACGAGAAGCGCCGATAAAAACCCGGAATCAAAAACGAACAGCGCACGGATATAATTCTCCAAGCCGATAATGGTAAAGTCAAACCAGTGGTACACGTTCATGTTGGTCAGAGAGATATAGAACGTATAGAGGATGGGAAAGACTACTACCAAAGCAATCAGCAGGAGGGACGGTCCGGACCATAAATAGGAGCGGAGCCACTCCTTTTGTAGCTTACGTTTCATAGAAAGTTCCTCAATGCATGGCGTCGATCAAGCTGTTCGCTTGCGTCAATGCGGCAGCAAAGGCTTTGTCTATCCCCGATTTGGAGAGGTTTACATCTGTCAGCAAATTACCGACTACTGTCCACATAACATCCATTTCGGGGATATTGGGCATGGGAACGGCAATTTCAGCGGTAGTGCGCATTGCCTGCACCAGTGTATCATCACATACACGGCTGTCATCATAGCATGCGCTGTTTGCCGGAGCACAGCCGCTTGCCTGCGCCAGCACAACACCCACTTCCGGATCCAGCAATGCATGCAGCAGCCTTTGGACGGCGTCCGTTTTGTTCTGTGCCGCGAAGGTCAGCACATGAATCCCCTGCACGCCGGAGTAGGGAGCAAGAGCCCTGCCTGTTTTATCTACGGTAGGCATCGAAGCAATGCCGAGGTCTATATTCGCTTCACGGGCAGAGGGAACCATCCACGGACCGCCGATTGTTGCGTCCGCTTTCCCCTCCAAAAACAGGGTATTCACCGTAGAATACTCCGTTTCCCCAGGCATCAGATCTACAAATTTCAAATGATACTCCAACGCGTCCTTGACTGCCTGCTGATCGGGGAACGGTGTGCCGTCTGCATCGATAATGCTGCCGCCAAAGCCGTGAATCCATGCAGCGCTGTAATAGGCGGTGCTGTGCTGCTCCACAAAGCCGTAGCGACCGCGCCCGGTGTTTTCTATCATATACGCCAGCAATTCTTCTGTGGTGGTCGGCACCTCTTCATCCTGCATATAGCGTCGATTATACATAAACAGCAGCGTTTCAAAATACAGAGGAAGCTGGTACAAGCTGCCGTTGTAGGTCGCAGCCTCCAGCGTCATGGGGAGATAACCGGACAGTTCACTTTGTGAGATCAGCTCTGTAACAGGCGTAAGTATTCCCATTTCGGCAAAAACGCCTATTTTGTCATGGGCAAATACAAACAGATCGGGAGCGGAGGAAGGATCATTGCCTACCAGCTTCAGCGAGTCTGTCAGGCTGGTTTTCTTTTCAAACCGTACCGTGATATCAGGCAGTGCCTTATCCAGATAAGCCTGTAAGGCTTCAATGACTGCGGCCTCCTTGTCGTGCCACACAACAAGAGTATTCGGATCGGCAGCTTTGCCGCCAGATCCGCCGCACGCCGCCATGGTCATTACTATCAGCAGTGCCAGCGTCAAGGCGAGAAATCGTTTCATAATATCCCCTTTCTAATACATAGTGCGGGGATGCAAAAACGCATACCCGCACTATTGTTATCAACCGTTACTTTGCTTTTTTCTTCTTTACCACAACAACGACCGCAACCGCTGCCGCAGCAGCAACAGCCAAAGCAACGCAAACAATCAGAACGGTATTGTTCTTTTCAGCGGCAACGATTTCGCTGCCAGCAGGTTCCTCGTAGCTGACGGTTGCATTTTCCGCATCAGACACAACAATCCATACATCCTTTCCGACTTCAACAGACAGATCAGCGGTCTGGACAGAGCCTTCATTGGCGTTAATGATTACGGAGTTAATCCAACCGGGAACCTCGATGGTATACCAGTCGCCATCCATTGTCAGAGCCTCACCGGGCCACGAAGAAAATACATTTGTGCCGTCCGGCGCAGACCATGCCCAGCAGCACGGAGCAGACCAGTCGGAGGGAACCTGAACGCGGACGGTAATATTTTCAGCCGTTTTGTTCGGATCTGTGTCGGAGAGCTCATAGCTCAGATCCTCATAAACGGTAATCCAGAGCTCCTTGCCCTCAATGCTGATATCGGCTGTCTGAACAGTGCCCTCGTTGCCGTTAACGATGACAGAATTCACCCATGTAGGGGCTTTGGCGGTGAACCAGCCGTCTTCACCCTCATCCATAGCCTGACCGGGCCACGCCGCAAATGCATTGGTACCATCGGGGGCGGACCATGCCCAAAGATTTACGCTTTTCCATGTCAGCGGCACATAAGCATGTACTGTAAACTTCTCCACATACTCGGGGACCTCTGCCATACTCTGCGCTTCATAGCTTACAGAAGCGGTCACGTCATCGGCAACCGTGATCCAAACGGCTTTGCCGGCCTCTACCGCAATGCCTTCCGTCTGGACAGAGGCCTCACTGGCATTGACAATGATGTTCTGCACAAAGCGTGGAACATAAGTGTAATACCAGCCATCATCCAAAGGCTCAAGCTGCTCGCCAGGCCATGCCTCAAAAGCGTTTGTGCCATCATCCGCCCAGGCCCAACAGCAGGGAGCGTCCCAGCCTTCAGGTACGGATACGCAAACAGGAATCATCTCGTTGCTCATCTCTTCTTCCGCAAAGGCAACCGTATAAAGCGAGGAAATGCACAAAGAAACAGCAAAAAGAATGGCCAATACCTTTTTCATCTTACTTTCCTCCATATTTTTTGTCCCAATATCACTATAGGGCATTTTTATTATAATTCACGCCAAAAATGCTGTAAATCGTTTTCTGTGAAACTGTTTTCCGTCCTTAAACTCGCCTGTCTCCCTCGATATTGCCGATTTTATTTGTGAAAATAGCCAATTATTGCGGCTGCGTTGTGGCAGTTTGCCAAGCAAAACGACATAAGGCTGTTAGCTGCATAGGAAAGCGGTTTCTCATTTTCTTTGCTTCTCACTCGTTCCCTCTGTACAAAAAAGCAGGAGGATTACCACCACCGGCACTCCTCCATAACCTTTCAAGTGAACAATTATGAGTTTTGAACCCAGGACAGCCTTTTTTCAACAGACACCGCCGTAGTCGCAAAGCAACCCATCAGCCTTCAGGCTGGTGTTTACGGAAGCTCTTGCAGTATTCCTCATCGCCGCCGCTTAGTACATGGCCGGTGAATGCCCCTCCGTCAGTATTTGGACGCCAGCCGTCCATGAGCTTGTCGTTCTCCATGATAAACGGGCTTGCCGTATCCTGTCCCCACGAGGTGTCATATTTCCCCATAAGGTAATCGCTCAGTGCCGTTCGGTCGGCAAAGCGCAGCAGCCGGTACGGCTCCTGAAAGGCAACCTTTTCTACAAAGTACAGCGTTCCGTCCTCCGCCGTCAAAAGTACGCCAACATGCCCGACAAACAGCAGAGATTCCTCCTCGGTCGGCTTATCGTGGAAGAATACCGTGATGAGGCGGATTCTTTCATTCTCCCGAAAGGTAACGCCGCGGGAAGCCCATTCCTCTTGTACGGTTTGTACATGACGCTTGATCTCCGTGGTATCCTCCGCCTTCATGGAGGAATACAGTGCGCGGAAATCTGCAAGGCTGCTTCCGCCCAGCGCATCGGGATCTGTTTTCAGCGTCTCCTCGTCCACAAACAGCACATCTTCACCGGCATTGATTTGAGAGTCTGCGCTCACGGAGAGGAAGTCCCCAAACAGGCTCATGGCGGTGATCCGGCAGTTATAGCCCGGAAACGTCCCATTTTTCGCCGTCCATTCGTCCTGCATTGCGTAAGGGTCATATTTTGTATATAGCAGCTCCGCTTCCTCAAAGCCATCCGTAAGCCATTCCTGCTTCACGCTGTCATTAAAGCGGTCCACACGGCGGAAAAAGCTCTGAATACGCCTGTCCGACACGCCTGTGTCGGACAGCAGCTCCTTCAAAAGTTCCCTTGATCCGCTGTCGTTCAGGTTTGTGTACTCGATTTTATTTACTGCCGGCTGCAGTTCAGAAAAATCTCCACTTCTTCCACAGCCTGCAAGTACAGAGACGCCAAGAAGCGTGCATAACGCAAGTGCTGCTGTCTGCTGGTTCAATTTCATCTATTTTGATCTTCCTTTCTTCGTCTGCAAAACTCTTCATGCTATTTAGGATACCTCTTAGCGCATAATATCTTTGTTAAGAGCGCGCAGTTTACGGAGAGGACTTCAACAACATGCCCGCCGCCGTATTCCTCTGGCATGCTGTTAATTTCGTAATGACGAAGCAGGATATCGGCCCTTGGCCGTACTTGTCATCACACACATCGCAGAGATCTTCTATCATTGCCACCGCATTGAGGGTAGCGACATAGCGAAGGGATTCTTAACGCATCCGCGAATTTGTTCTCAATGGTCTTCAACCATCGGTGCGGCGCAGTCGCTGTAACGGGCGCAGATGGCGCATTCGTGCAGACCTCTTTCGCCATGACTTTGACATCTCGCTTTTCCCGCAGGAGCATCTGTGTATAGCCTTTCCCGACATTCGTCCGTCCCATACCTTCGTACTCCATAAATAATTCACAAGGGCAGAGCCCATTTTCCCCATGATGACGTTTCGCTTTCAGCCTTACCCTGTGTGCCGATTATTTCTTGCATCCCTAAGCACATGGTACTGCAAAAGGTTCACGCTGCATCTCCGTTCTTGATGTAGGCGGCAAGAATGGCAATAAACTCCGAAGGAAGAGGCTCCCGCTTCAAGGGATACTTCGTAATGGATCTCAGCGCTTCTCTTTTCGTTTCCCATACCCGGTCTACTGCAACGCAGGCGCTGTGCTTCACGTTGAAAATGCAGGTGTGATAGTGTCCGGCAACTGCCGGGTACAGCCACCATTCAGCAAACGGCGTCCGGGCTGGCTGCCGTGTCGTCAGATAGACCGCATACGAAACGTGAAAAAAGCGAGTGCTTTCCGCAGATAGGCCAAGATAGTGCAAAAGCCCGTATATGTCCCCCATTTCCATGGATTCCTACGCCACCTCTCTGCCCTCAACTTTTTCGATCTCATCCCGCAGGGGTGATAAAAGCTCCTTTATCTCCCCCTCCTCCAGCATGAGCAGCAGGAACACCAGCGCAACGGCGGAAAAGCAGTATATGCCCCGCTCCAAATCGCTGTATGCCCGTCCGGTGATTCGAAGCTTCTCCGCCATCTGCTCCTGTGTCAGTCCCCTGCGCTTCCTTAAAGCGCTGACATATTCCGAGAAGAATCTTCGGAGTATTTCTTTATATGGATTCATGTGCTGCGACCTCCGTTTCGACAGATTTCTGCATCTTCTGCAAAAATCTTATCCCATCACGAAGTACGCTTCCATGTAGCACACTTCGTGTCTCCTTAGAAACCGAGGGCAACGGTCAAAGCCATCCGTTTGCGCCGTGGCCGGAATGCAAAAAGCGCAGCCGCAGAGAACATCTGCGGCTGCGCTTCGATCCATTTTCAAAGCTTCGGCATCACTCAACGCCATATTGTTGTCTAAATAAATCAGCGACGATGTTTTGCTTTTGAGGCATCGGGCGGACAGACGAAGCCAGACTCGCCGCCTACTCCGCGCAGAGCTCCGCCACCAGAGCGTCCATCTGCGCTTCGCTGGTTTGGTTCAGTGCGCCGCGCAGCG
>ENA-OQRB01001430-OQRB01001430.1-human-gut-metagenome-genome-assembly--contig:-NODE-1430-length-13737-cov-5.860766_pt1 | contig 13737 bp, 10 predicted proteins | sample MGYA00243235_ERZ505100 | MGnify/ENA primary metagenome ERZ505100 (study PRJEB26097, sample SAMN02712145) | human gut metagenome | biome: Gut microbiome | host: Homo sapiens | place: Denmark...
TTTTTGAATACTCCTGAATAAGTTTTCAAGGCGTCGAACTTTGTCGACGCCTTGAGTCCTGCGTGCTATACACGCAGGACTTTTTTCATGAAGCCAGCCTGAAGCCCGCGCCTCGGACCGTCTCTATGAAGTCCCGGCCGCCTACGCGGCGGAGTGCTGGCAAAATATACAGCTTGAAACGCACGCCCGCATCGCGTAAGATTGCCTTGAGGTGCTGCATATGAAAAAAATAATCAGCAGGATGCTCCGGATGCACCCTGCCGCGTGGTTCATATTTATAAATTCCCTGCGCATAAGCTGCGCGCTGCTCGCCGTTTCGATAATTCTCTTTGTTATCTGCGGCGGCGACTACGTGCTCCACTATGATACATATTACGCCGCCCTGACGCTCAGCGAAACGCCCTCCGCGCTCCTCCTGCTGTCCACCATCGCCTCCGTCTGCGTCGAGGAGCATTATATGAAATAGAGTTGAACTTGCGGCGTCACTGCTTCTAAAATTTGATTGCGCAAATGGCTTGCTTCTGATAAAATCAGGTACAGGATTATTCGCAATAGGGAGACATTTATGAAGAAGTTCCGAAGTTTTATCATTTTGATCGCCGTTATATTGGTCTGCGCCGGCAGTGTATGGCTTACATTGAAGGCTACCGCCGAATATCCCAGTTTCAGCGACATCGCGGTAACATATCCGGTCAATCAGATCGACGGCTTTGAGCTGACGATTGAAAAGCCTTCTTTTTCGCCTTTCACAGGATATACAATCAGATGGAAAGTGACCGCGGATTCCGAGGATGTGTATCGCTTCGTCCAAGACGGCGAAGCGCCGAACACCTTTGAATACCTTGAATACAATATTGGTGGTCAGTGGCACCGGCTGAACTACGTGCAGGATAACTTTTCTTCTACCACGATCGAATTTGCGCTCGGCGGAGAGGAAGGCTCCGGCTTGGATGGCAGTATTGTGCAGAAGTACGCCAACTACGGAACTCGCCTGACTCCCGGTCTTTACCGCGTGGTCTTGGAAATGAGAGCAGCAGATGGCGCTCCTCATTATCTGGCGGCTGAATTTGAGGTAAAATGATTATAGTTCATGTCGTTGCCAAAAATTTGTGCCGCCTGCACCCGCGCTGGAACACCGTCATAGTAAATCCTTGACTATTTACAGATATGGTGGTAAATTATATAAAAATGTTCAATGCGCCGGTGTGGTGGAATGGTAGACACAAGGGACTTAAAATCCCTCGTTGGCAACAACGTACCGGTTCGAGTCCGGTCACCGGCACCACGTCAGAAGTAGCAAACACCGTTCCGTTTCCGCCTTGCGGCGAAAACTGCACTATGTTAGCTCCTTCTTCCTTTTAAACTGCGACCCACTTTGCTGGGCTCGCAGTTTAGTTTTTATGTTTCGCTGCGGTGCGCGCGTCTACACCGAGCGTTTCTGCCGTTGCAGCATATGACATGCCCTGCACAAGGCAGCGCAGCTCCGTGGCGAGGTTCGCGCCCGAAACCGACGCAGCAAGCACGAAGTCCGGCTCCCTTTCAACATAAATAAACGCAGGCAGAACGTTTAAGCGTTCTGCCTGCGTTTTTATATACTTGCTTGGAACCAGCATGTTATGCCTGCTCGGATTCAAAATGCTCGGCGACGTCCTTGAGGTACTTGCGTATCGGGAGGTGCTGTGGACATACGCTCTCGCACTGGCCGCAGCCGATACAGTCGCTGGCCTTGCCGAAGTTCTTGGTGAGATTATAGTAATACTCCCCGTGCGAGCTCCAGCCCTTCTCTGCGGACTCCTGCTTGTCGGCATTGTAGAGCGAGAAGTATTTGGGGATCGCGATATTCATCGGACATCCGTCGGTGCAGTAGGAGCAGCCGGTGCAGGGGACGGTTATAGTACCGTTTATGATGTCAACGGCGGACTTGATGATGTCGCGCTCCTCGTCGTCGAGCGGCTTGAAGTCCTGCATATACGAGGTGTTGTCGAGCATTTGCTGCATATCGCTCATGCCGCTGAGCACCATGAACACCTCAGGACAGCTCGCCGCAAAGCGGATCGCCCAGGACGCATTTGAGGCGGCGGGGGAGTGCTCATGGAACATGGTCTCAACGCGCTCCGGCAGCTTTGCCAGCGTACCGCCCTTGACCGGCTCCATGACGACGACCTTCTTGCCGTGCTTCACCGCGGTCTCGTAGCAGAGGCGCGACTGGACGCCAAGGCTGTCCCAGTCGAGATAGTTCAGTTGGAGCTGCACAAATTCGATCTCCGGCCACTCGGTCAGCACCTTGTCGAGAAAATCGGCGCTGTCATGGAAGGACATCGCAATATGGCGGGTCAGCCCCTTGGCCTTCTTCTCCTTGAGCCACTCATAGCAGTCATACTTCTTGTAGGTTTCGTAGCTGTGGACATTGACGTCGTGCAGAAGATAGTAGTCGAAGTACTCAACGCCGGTCTTGCGCAGCTGCTCGTTGAATATCTTGTCCCTGTCCTCAAAGCTGTGCACATACATGTTGTGCAGCTTTGTCGTCAGAGTGAAGCTGTCGCGCGGGTGCCGGTCAACGACGGCGGCCTTTACGGCGTTCTCGCTCTTGTAATCGCAGTACATCCACGCGGTATCAAAGTAGGTGAAGCCGCGCTCGATGAACACATCGACCATCTTCTTGGTCAGTTCAATATCAATGCTGCCGTCGTCGTCCTTGTTGAGCAGGGGCAGACGCATCATGCCAAAGCCAAGTTTTTTTACGCTCACAGTCATTCTCCTTATACCTTAATTATTTTTGCACTGAATTCGTCGGCAACGCCGCTGAGCCGCCCGAAGTCATATTCATCGGGGCATTCCACGTCGAAGCACTGAGCCGCGCCGCGGTTTATCACGGCCAGAAATGCGCCGTTTTCCGCGCTCGCGCCGAAGTGATCGACCCCGCCGCGGACATAGCGCAGAACCAGCAGGATGTCGGCGTTATATGCCATGAACACCGCGTCGCCCGTGGAGAGCGCTGGATTCGCGCCGCGCATGTTGGCAAGCTGTGCGTAGAGATCATGCAGCTCCGTTTCGCCCTCGCGGAAGGGGAGCCGGTTGAACGGATCGCCCACGCCGCACATACCCTGCTCGTCGCCGTAGTAAATGCTAGGCACCCCGGGAATGGCGAACTGCAGCACGGCGCACAGCTTTTCGCGCCTGAGCGCGAGACGCAGAGACTCATCGTCGAAGCGGAGCCTCAGCTGATCCTCACGGCTCATGCCGCGGATGGTCGTGCTCGTAGCAAGCGCGGTTCGTATGCGGTCGGTGTCGTGCGTGCCGAGGAGGTTCATAAGCGAGTAGTACATCGGAGCGGGATAATTCATCTGCTGCGAGATCAGAAAATCGCGCAGAACGAAGGCGTCGATGCGGCGGTGGATGAAATCCAGCGCCGCGGCGCGGAAGGGGTAATTCATAACGGAATCGAGTGAGTAGCCGAGGGCGTAATTCCTGCGCCCGCCGTAGCTCTCCTTAATTACCGCGTCCTCCCAGACTTCGCCGAGGACCGGCGCGTCGGGGTCAACGCTCTTTACCGCGGAGCGGATGAGCGCGAGCGTATCGTCCGGAAGCTCGTCGGCAACGTCTAGCCGCCAGCCGGATGCACCGCGCCGCAGCCACGTTTTCACGACGCTGTCCTCTCCGCTGACGACAAAGTCCTGCCATGCGCCGTTGCGCTCGTTGACCTCCGGCAGATCCTTGAAGCCCCACCAGCAGCGGTAGTCGTCCGGAAAATGGCGGAAATCGTACCAGCTGTAATACGGCGATTGCGTGCCCTGGCACGCGCCCATGTCGGGGTATGCACCATAGCGGTTGAAGTACACGCTGTCCGCTCCGGTGTGCGAATACACGCCGTCGAGCATTATGCGTATCCCCATGCCGCGCGCCGTCACGCACAGATGCGTGAAGTCCTCATTCGTGCCGAGGATCGGATCGACCTTCAGATAATCAGAGCTGTCGTAGCGGTGGTTGGAGCGCGCCTCAACGATGGGGTTGAGGTACAGGCAGGTCACGCCAAGCTCTTTCAGGTACGGCAGTTTGCTCTCGATGCCGCGCAGCGTGCCGCCGTAGAAATCGTCCGGCGAATACGAGGTCTCAAATTCGCGCGGCCAGTAGCGTACAGGCTCGTCAAGACTCTTGTGCAGCTCCGGAGTCTGGCCAAGGCTTTTGTGATACTCTATGCCGCGGCTCGCGGTGTCGTCATCCGAGAACGCAAAGCGGTCGGGGAATATCTGATACATCACGCTGCGGCGGAACCAGGCCGGAGTCTCAAAGTCGCGGCAGAACACCGTCAGGCGGAAGCCGCTGCGGCGCTCGGAATAGAGCCTGCCGTAATATCCGCTCCCGTCCGGACAAAGCCAGCGCTCGCCCTCGTCTGTGTCGAGATGGAAGCAGTACCAGAGTGCGGCGGGACTTTGCGGCGCAATGTACGCGGAGTACAGCTCTCCGGAGCTTTCCATCGCGTATTCAAGATCCAGATCGTCGCCGTACAGAACGAGTGCGGCACTGTTTATTTTTCCGGACGCTAGACGGAAGCTTAGCCGAAGCTCCTCGCCGCTCCTAACGGCGCCGACGGGGCAGCGGAACCGGATGCTCCGCGCGTCGTGCACTGCCGTGAGCTGCTTTGAGCTGACGTCGCGCAGCACCGAGACGATATGCGCCGCGCGCGGCTGGTACGGCAGCAGCTCCTTCTCGTCGGCATCCGCCATGCGGCAGTCTTCACAGCACTCCGCGCAAATCTCAAGCGCGGCTTCGAGCTTCATCCCGCAGTCGTCCATCAGCAGCCGCATCAGCTCCGCCGGTGCAAACGGGCCTTTCTGCACCGGCAGACACTCGCACAGACGCTCCAACGGCAGACCGCGCTCAACGCAGTCCCGCGCCGCAGCATATACCGTCGCCGCTGCGTTGAAATACTCGCGCATAGCCGCCGGACAGGATGCCGACTCAAGCTCCGCGCATAGCTCTGCGTCGCCGCCTATGGCGCGCCAGACTCCGTCTACCCGCCTTGCCGTAACGCTCCGGCGACTGCTGTAGCGGATGGCAAGGCTGTAATCCTCACTCCAGCATTCGGTGTATGTGCCGCCGAAGTATATCTCAAATGTTTTTTCGTTTTCTGTCTCTCTTACAGCATCCATATATAAAGCTTTGCGTACTCCTGTGCAGAAATTTCGAAGCCGAAATCGGCCTTCATCGCGTGGTCGATAAGCCCGCGCATAACGTCCTTGTCGTTCCAGCAGCTGAGAGCGAGACGTATCGCGTCGCGCAGCTCCCACGCGTCGTAGTTTGCAAACGAGAAGCCGTTGCCCTCGCCGGTGAAGCGGTTATAGGGCGTCACGGTGTCGCGCAGGCCGCCGGTCTCGCGCACTATCGGCAGGGAGCCGTAGCGCATGGCTATCATCTGGCTCAGGCCGCACGGCTCAAAGCGCGAGGGCATGAGGAAAAAGTCGCTCGCCGCGTAGACAAGATGACTCAGCTCCTCGCTGTACCCGATGTACGCGCACAGCCGCCCCTTGTAGCGGTATTCCGCCGCGCGCATGAAGTTTTCAAAACGCTCGTCGCCGCTGCCGAGGAGCATGAACTGAATGTCCTCATGCTGCATGATATCGTCAAGTATGCAGGCAACAAGATCGAAGCCTTTCTGCTCGGTCATGCGCGTGACCATCGCGACAAGCGGCACGTCCGGGCGCTGTTCAAGTCCCATCCGTTCCTGCAGTGCCGCCTTGCAGACGGCCTTGCCCTTCAGGTGCCCGCGGTCATATGTCGCGGGGAGGAGCTTGTCGGCGTGAGGGTTAAACACCTTCTTGTCGATGCCGTTTATGATGCCCGAAAGCTCGTGACTGCGGGCGTTCAGGATGCCCTCAAGCCCCTCGGCGTAATACGGCATTTTTATCTCCGAGGCGTAACTGGGGCTGACGGTGTTTATGCGGTCGGCAAAAACGCATCCGGCTTTGAGAAAGTCCGCGCAGCCGTTGAGCTCCATGAATTCCGGCGTATAGTAGCGGCTGTCGACGTTCAGCAGATCCTGCACGTAGTCGAAGCCGAACTTGCCCTGAAACGCGATATTATGTATCGTCAGCAGAAATTTGAGTCCCGCCTGCATACCGCCCTGATACTGCGTCTTTGCCAGCATCGGCAGCATCGCGGTGTGCCAGTCGTTGCAGTGCAGTACCTGCGGAGTGAAATCGAGGTTCGGGATGCAGTCGAGCACGGCGCGGCAGAAGAACGCGTACTGCTCGCCCTCGGCCTGACCGCCGCGGTATATTTTATCGCCGAAGTACTGCTCGTTGTCGATGAGATATATCGTCACGCCGTCAAGCACCAGCTTCTCGACGCCGACATATGCCTGCCGCCAGCCGAGTGTGCAGTAAAAGTCGAACATGTGCTCCACGCGGTCGGCGTATTTATCCTTGATGATGCGGTGATACGGCGTTATGACGCGCGCGTCGATGCCGAGCTTTGCAAGCGACTTCGGCAGCGTGCCGACGACGTCGGCAAGCCCGCCGGTCTTGCTCAGCGGCGCGCACTCTGCCGACGCCAGCAGCACATTCGGCAGCGCGGTGAGGTTCTTTTCACGCAGCATTTCACGAAATTCTTTTTTCATGGCGTACTTCCTTTCGTAATCTTTGTTTCAGATATATTATATAGAATAGTCTTTTTATTGAGCTATTTCAGCTTTTTTGAGCTTTTCAAGCAAGCGCTTTTGATACCTCAGCAGGTCATTGACCGCAGCTTTTGCTTGTGACCGCGCAGTCTGCGCAAGCTCATCTGACTCATCAATTTTATATCTCTTTGTATATATGCGTTTATACTTAAACTCATAGCGCTTTTTGTCATTTGGCTTTTCCAAGTCAATTATTTTCTGCATGACCGCCATTTGCCCTTCCGGGACATTTGTGCCGTCAAGCTCAAAGCAAGCCCAGAAGCCGTTTTCATCGCGCATTAACCAGAAGCAATAAAGACTGCAATCTCCCCATGAGCCTCTGTTTTCCTGCATTTCGTCAAGGGGTGGTATGATTTCATCCATTTCCTTGGTAGAAAATCTGATATAAGAAGAATTGTTCTTCTCCGTGTAGATTATTCTTCCCTCATCGGCAAACTCACGCAGAACCTCTTTTATTACAGATGTTATCTGGACTTTATTATCGACTCGGTATTCATATATGAGATCGAGAGCTTTTTTGTGCTTTGCGTATATCTTGTTGCAAATATCGGCAAGATGCTGGTCGTCCACAATATCCCTCCTTATAGTCGCAATATAATTATTAACAAGAAGCTCTATATCCGGTGACATTTCAGCTTTTTCATGTATTTTTTCAAGTGCTTCAACCATGTCGGCATATGTGAGCACAGCCCAGTTTTCCTCGTCGCTTGGCAACTCGCCATCCGGAGTAAGAAAAACATAGATTTTCTCATACTCCGGGTATGTTCGCTCAAGTATGCTTCTGTAACGATTAAGCTGGTCGCTGTGCTCATGTGAGCCAACCTTGTTTTCAAAGGCTATCAGCGTCTTTTCCTCGTCAGACAATAGCAAAATGTCGATATTATTCCACTCTCGATAAACCGTAAAGGAGTGAAAATCCAGCAGCAAAAGTCTGAAGACATCGTATTTGCCGCTGTCATCTTCTTCGACAAGTGTCTGCATTATTTCTCGGATAAACATATCACCCAGACCGTGGTTCTCGTTTGCATCTAACAGCCACGCAAGCACATTACTATGCCGAATTTCCGTGCGGGATATTTTGAGAACGTCAAAAATGTTGAATTTAGCGACCCAAGGAATAAGCTCGTCAAGACAATCTATATCAAGCAGAAAATCTTGCAGTGCTTTTTCGTTTTCTGCATTCAACGACATGGCATCGTGCAGCACAATACTCACCCCTCAAATTATTTCTTCCTCGGTTTAAATTCATAGTATACACAGCTCATCGGCGGGAGAACTATGCGCGCCGAATGCTGCATATCGAGAAACGGTTTTCTGCGCGTCCGCACAGCGCCGGGGTTCTTCACTCCGCTGCCGCCGAAGCGCTCGTCATCGCTGTTGAGTATCTCTTTAAGCGTACCGGCCATGGGCAGACCGATCTGAAAATCGTCGTACCGCACGGGAGTGAAGTTGCAGGCGCAGACAAGATACGCGCCCTTTTCGGCGTCCGGCTCCATGCGCATGAACGCGACAGAACTGCGCTCGCGGTCGTCGACGTTCAGCCACTTGAAGCCGTCCCAGCCGTGATCGCGGCCATACATCGCGGGAGTGGCGGTGTATATCCAGTTGAGCGCGCGGTAATACTGCCGCAGCTGCTCGTGGCGCGGATAGTCAAGCAGCAGCCAGTCAAGCCCCTGCCGCCAGTTCCACTCGATGAACTGCCCGAACTCGCCGCCCATGAATATCAGCTTCTTGCCCGGATGGGCGAACTGATAGCCGTACAACGCCCGCAGCGAGCTGAACTTCTGGTCGTAGTCGCCGAACATCTTGTCTATCATCGACTTCTTGCAGTGCACTACCTCGTCGTGCGAGTAGGCGAGCACGTAGTTTTCGGAGAACGCATACATCATCGAGAAGGTGAGCTTGTCGTGATGATGACTGCGGTAGAGCGGGTCCATGGACATGTAGTCGAGCGTATCGTGCATGAAGCCCATGTCCCATTTGAAGCAGAAGCCCAGTCCGCCGTCCTCCGGAGGGGCGCTTATCTTCGGGAATGCGGTCGATTCCTCGGCTATCGTCACGGCGCCGGGGTAATTTACGAGCACCGTGGAATTCAGCTTCTGCAGGAATGCGACTGCGTCGAGGTTTATATTCCCGCCGTTTCGGTTCGGCGTAAACTCGCCGGGGCGGCGGCCGTAGTCGAGATACAGCATCGAGCTTACCGCGTCTACACGGATGCCGTCTATGTGATATTCCTCGAAGAATTTGCAGGCCGACGAAACGAGGAAGCTCTGCACCTGATCCGACGCATAGTCGAACACCAGAGTTCCCCATTCGGGGTGCTCCGCCATGCGGCGCTCCTTGCACTCAAAGAGGGGAGTGCCGTCAAAATTGGCAAGCCCGTGCTCGTCCTTCGGGAAATGCGCGGGCACCCAGTCCATGATGACACCGATGCCGGTGTGGTGCAGCTTGTCCACAAGGTATTTGAAATCGTCCGGATTGCCGTAGCGCGAGGTCGGGGCGTAATACCCCGTGACCTGATAGCCCCAGCTCCCATCGTAGGGGTACTCCGTGATGGGCATAAGCTCCACGTGCGTAAAGCCCATGTGCTTGCAGTAGACGGCGAGAGAATCGGCAAGCTCGCGGTAGGCGGGCTTCTTGCCGCTCAGCTCCCGCCATGAGCCGGGGTGCAGCTCGTATATGCTCATCGGCTCGCGCATGAAATCGCGCGCGGCGCGGCGGCTCATATAGCTCTCGTCCGTCCATTTATAGCTCCCGCCTTTCCAGACCCTGGAGGCGGTGTTTTCTCCGTGCTCGCTCCACGCGGCAAAGGGGTCAGACTTCAGTATCTCATGCCCGTCGGCGCCGGTGACGCAGAATTTATAGAGAACTCCGTCGGAAAGCCCCTCGACAAAGCAGACCCATACTCCGCCGTCGATGTACTCCATCGGAGTCGCGGCGCGATCCCACGAGTTGAAATCGCCGACGAGACTGACCCGCTGCGCATTCGGCGCCCAGACGACAAAGCGGTGCGCCCCAAGCTCCGGAATATAGCGGCAGCCGAAACACAGCCACGCCTTGCGCGCGCAGCCGGTATTGAAAAGATACACGTCCTCATCAGGTATGAATTTTTTCTCTCTGTCGTTCATGTCAGCTCTCCTCCGTTGAAAGTCTCTTCCTATCTTTTTATTATAACTTGCTTTCGTCGTAATTCCAAGTAAAAATTGTCGGGTCGTGAAAACTGTTATAATGATACAACAGATTGTAAAATATGACGAATAAAATTTGAACGCAAAATCATCAAATCTTCCTGAAATTTGAACATGAAATGATTTTACTGCACAATTTTTGACATAACATAAAATATGTATAAAATCACGGCATGCAGAAATACGAAAAATTTGTTGATTATGCCTATATGCGGCGCTAATTATCTTAACATTTCAGCGTTTTAACTGAAATTCGTCAAAATGCAAAATTTTAATGCCGACCGGCCTTGAAAAAAGATGATTTATAGGCTAAAATACACAAACACAAGGCAAAATAGCCGGTACACATTTCATTACACAGGAGAGAACTCAAAATGGACAAGATGATATGGTTGGCTCCGCTCTTCGCGGCGGCTGCACTTCTCTTCGCACTTTATAAAGCGCGCTATGTCAGCAAGTGCGATGCGGGAAACAGCCGGATGCAGGAGATCGCAGCCGCTATTGCCGAAGGCGCAAGTGCCTTCCTTCGCGCCGAATATAAAATACTTGCGATATTTATCGTAGTTTTGTTTGTGCTGATCACTATATTCATAGATTTCGGCACCGCCGTCTGCTTCGTCATCGGAGCATGCTTCTCGATACTTGCGGGCTTTTTCGGAATGCGCGTCGCCACCAAGGCGAACGTCCGCACCGCCAACGCCGCTCTCTCCAGCGGCATGAACAAGGCGCTCAGCGTCGCGTTCTCCGGCGGCTCCGTCATGGGCATGTGCGTTGTCGGTCTCGGCCTGCTCGGATGCAGCCTTATCTACATAATCACCGGCAACTACAACATCCTCTTCGGCTTCTCCCTCGGCGCATCGTCCATCGCACTGTTCGCCCGTGTCGGCGGTGGCATATACACCAAGGCTGCCGACGTCGGCGCCGACCTCGTCGGCAAGGTCGAAGCCGGTATCCCCGAGGACGACCCCCGCAACCCCGCCGTCATCGCCGATAACGTCGGTGACAACGTTGGTGACGTCGCCGGTATGGGCGCTGACCTCTTCGAGTCCTATGTCGGCGCGCTCGTCTCCGCGCTCACGCTGGGCGTCTCCGTTCAGGGACTGTTCACCGGAGCCGGTGCGATCTTTCCGCTGATAATCGCGGCTGTCGGCATTCTCGGTTCCGTTATCGCCACCTTCTTTGTCCGCGGCAAGGATGACTCCAACCCCCACAAGGCTCTCAAGATGGGCTCCTACGTTTCCGCCGTTATCGTCGCGGTGCTGTCCGTCGTACTCAGCTACAGCTTCTTCGGCAAGATATACTACGCTCTTGCGATAATTGCCGGCCTCATCGTCGGCCTCGTCATCGGCTTCGTCACCGAGGTCTACACCTCCGACGATTATAAATCCGTCAAACGCATCGCTGCCCAGTCCGAGACCGGCTCCGCCACCACCATCATCTCCGGCGTCGCCGTCGGCATGATGAGCACCTGGGTCCCCATTGTCCTGATATCTGTCGGTATCTACGTCTCCTACGCCGTCACCGGCGACCTCTACGGCATCGCGCTCGCCGCCGTAGGTATGCTCGCCACCACCGGCATCACTGTCGCGGTCGATGCTTACGGCCCCATCGCAGACAACTCCGGCGGCATCGCCGAGATGAGCGGCCTTGATCCTCATGTCCGTGAGATAACCGACAAGCTCGACGCCGTCGGCAACACCACCGCCGCAATGGGCAAGGGCTTCGCCATCGGCTCCGCAGCGCTCACCGCGCTCGCGCTCTTTGTCTCCTACGCCACCGAGGTCAAGCTCGACGCTATTGACCTGCTCGACCCCAATGTCGTTATCGGCCTGCTCATAGGCGGTATGCTCCCGTTCGCGTTCTCTGCGCTGACCATGGATTCCGTTTCCAAGGCCGCGTATAAGATGATCGAAGAGGTTCGCCGCCAGTTCCGCGAGATCCCCGGCATCCTCAAGGGTGAGGCAAATCCCGATTACAGCTCCTGTGTCTCCATCTCTACCCGCGCCGCGCTGCACGAGATGATCGTCCCCGGCGTCATGGCCGTTGTCGTACCTCTCCTGGTCGGCATCCTGCTCGGCCCCGCCGCTCTCGGCGGCCTGCTCGCAGGCTCTCTGGTCACCGGCGTTCTGCTGGCTATCTACATGTCCAACGCCGGCGGCGCTTGGGACAACGCCAAGAAGTACATCGAAGGCGGACACAATGGCGGCAAGGGCTCCGATGCGCATAAGGCCGCCGTCGTCGGCGACACCGTGGGCGACCCGTTCAAGGATACCTCCGGCCCGTCCATCAACATCCTCATCAAGCTGATGACCGTTGTCTCGCTTGTTTTCGCTCCGCTCTTTATACAGATCGGCGGACTTCTCTGATAATTGACACCCTACCTTATCCCTTTCCTTAGCGCAGCGCCCCGAATTTATTCGGGGCGCATTTTTTTAGCGGCGGGGTGCGGCGAATTATTTGACGCTGCGCGGCATAGGCTTATGCGGAGGACAGGCGTAATTCTTAAGTTATATTAATTTGAAAAATCGCGGCCTGAGACACTTGCTTTATTGTCGAGATTTCATTATAATGTATAGGCTTTATTTGTTGGTTGAGGTTAGAAAATGAAAAAGATTTTTGTAAACGTTGGATTACTGACGATATTGCTGGTAGTTTTCTGGTTTACGCTGCTGGCCAGAGTGTCGCAGCCGGAGTACAACCCCACGGTGAACGTGCCGGATGACGTGACGCCGCCCGTGGAGCAGAGCGCGGAGCCTGAAGCAACCCCGACGCCGACTCCTACCCCGACGCCGGAACCCACTCCGGAGTATTTCACCCTGTCCTTCATCGGCGACTGCACCCTTGCGCCGCACCAGAATACGCAGGATTACTTCAATAAGGTGGGGGATGACTACGCTTATCCCTTCGCAAATACCGTTCAGTACTTCGCCGACGATGAATATACCTTTGCAAACCTTGAATGCACTTTCTCTGACAGAAGCCTGTCTCCGGTCGGATACCCCACGTTCTATTTCCGCGCGCCCACGTCGTATGTGAATATCCTCCTTGAGGGCGGGGTCGATTTCGTCACGACGGCGAACAACCACCTCAACGACTTCGGTGATAAGGGCGTTGAGGATACATATGCAACGCTGGATAACGCCGGTCTGCCCTACGGCAAGGTCGGTCAGGCGCAGGTAGTCACGACTAAGAATGGCATAAAGATCGGCGTCTACTGCGGCTTCAATATCAATGACGGATACTTCGTCCCAACAACGGATGAGTGCGTAAATGCAATCAATCAGATGAAAGCCGACGGCGCAGAGTATATCGTCATGGCTTTCCACTGGGGTAAGGAGCTGTATTATAAGCCGACTCAGAAGATGATAGACCTCGCGCAGGCCTGCATCGACGCGGGAGCCGATCTCATCTACGGAACGCATCCGCATGTTCTCGGCCCTGTTGTCGAGTATAACGGCGGAATAATCATGTACAGCGTCGGCAACTGGAGCTTCGGCGGCAACACACAGCCTACCGATCAGGACACCGCGATAATTCAGGTAACGATAAAGCGTGACATCGACGGCACCATCACGACCGAGGGATATGACGCCATCCCGTGCTGCGTCAGCTCGAATATGAGCGGCGGCGTCGGATATAACGACTATAAGCCGACCCCGTATCCGGAGGACAACGAGGGCTACAAGCGCGTACTGAGCAAGCTGGATATGAATTCCGGCTGGGAGAACGCAAACAAGGATTACAGCGCGTGGTACAGTGCCTGGGGCTGATATAATAATTTGATAAATCGGGCGTACTGCAAAAGTACGCCCGATTTTTTGTATAAAGAAAACCACCGGCAATGCCGGTGGTTCCAAAAAGCTTTAGCTATGC
>ENA-OQRB01001433-OQRB01001433.1-human-gut-metagenome-genome-assembly--contig:-NODE-1433-length-13711-cov-15.094830_pt1 | contig 13711 bp, 10 predicted proteins | sample MGYA00243235_ERZ505100 | MGnify/ENA primary metagenome ERZ505100 (study PRJEB26097, sample SAMN02712145) | human gut metagenome | biome: Gut microbiome | host: Homo sapiens | place: Denmark...
AGGCGACCTCCTCGATGGCCTCGGGAGAGCCGATGAGGGTGAAGACGCAGCGGTTGTGGTTGCCGTCGGTCTGGGCGTCGAACAGGGTACAGCCGGGAACGCTCTTGGCGGTCTCGACGAGAGCGTTGTAGGTGGCCTCGTCCTTTTCCTTGGAGCAGCTAAAATTGGGGATACATTCGATCAGCTTTGCCATTGTGATGTCCTCCGTTAATGTATTTTTTTCAATGAATCATCATTTTGCTCAGACAGATGTGTCACATCCGCCCGTTTTTTGTTCAGCGCCGCTATTATATCGCGGCCATTCCGGCGCGTAAACACGTTTTCTTTCTCTTTTTTAAGCGGCGGCTTAATTTTTTTAAGTGATGCTCTGTTCGACGAAGCGCTGTACGCACGGCGCGCTCACAACGGCGCTGTTCCACGCGAGCACCGCATAGGAACGGATGGGCAGTCCCCGCACGCTCTTGGACTTCAGCGGCGCGCCCGGATGCGTGCTGAGGATGGACTTCGGCAGAAAGCTCAGCCCAAAGCCCGAGAGCACCATCTGCATCGCCATGGGCGTATCGTAGCAGTGGCAGGTCACATTCGGCGTAAAGCCGCTGCGCTGGCACTCCTGCACTAAAAAGTCGTTATAGCTCCACAGGTCGTCCGAGCGCAGCAGGCACATCGGCACACCCTCGAGCCGCTCGATGGGCACCTCGGAAAGCTCCGGCGCGGGGTCCAGGTCCTCGCGCATGATGAGCTCGAGCTTATCCTCGCCCAGAATGCGCTCCTGCAATCCGCTCGGCTCGCGCGCGGCGGTGCGCAGGAACAGCGCATGCAGCTCGCCGCGGTTGAGCGATTCAATGAGCTCCTGCGGCGAGCCCACACGGATGAAGAGCTCCACCTGCGGATAGCGGCTGTGATATTCATTTATATAATGTAACGCGTACGACATCGCCGAGTAGATGACGCCGAGCTTGATGCGCCCGCTCATGCCCGTCCCCACGCTGCGCACGCTGTCCTCCACGCGGCGGATGTCCTGAAAGATCTGCTGCGTCTGCTGATACAGGCTTTGTCCCGCGTCGGTGAGGGACATGCCCTTGCTGCCGCGCAGGAAGAGCTGCACACCGAGCTCTTCCTCGAGCTGCGCGATCTGGCGCGAGATCGGCGGCTGCGCCACGTGCAGCTCGCGCGCCGCGGCGGAGATGCTTTTCTCCTCCGCCACCGCGCAGAAGTATTCCAGCTGTCTGAGCTTCATCGCTTGTCCTCCATGTCATACTTTTGCGGTATGGTATGCAGATAAATTAAGTACTTTTCATTATAGCACATCTTTGCTATAATGCAAGTTGTAAAGAAAAGTGAGAATTCTGTTTTCATTTTTATTGGTTTTTACAGAAATATTTTTATGAAAGTGAGGAACCCACCATGATCAATCTTGCAGACGATGCGATGACGATCAAGCTGGACTACGAGCTTCCCGAGTATCCGAAGTTCGAAGAGGGCTACCGTCGCGCACCCCGCCGCGAATCCCACCTGACCGAGGCCGATAAGGCGCTCGCCATCAAGAACGCTCTGCGTTACATCCACCCCGACCATCATGAGCAGATGGCCAAGGAGTTTGCGCAGGAGCTCGAAGAGCACGGCCGTATCTATGGCTACCGCTTCCGTCCCGAGGGCAAGCTCTACGGTAAGCCCATCGACGAGTACAAGGGCAAGTGCATCGAGGGCAAGGCCATTCAGGTCATGATCGACAACAACCTCGACTTCGACATCGCTCTGTATCCCTATGAGCTCGTCACCTACGGTGAGACCGGTCAGGTCTGCCAGAACTGGATGCAGTACCGCCTGATCAAGAAGTACCTCGAGCAGCTGACCGACGAGCAGACCCTCGTCGTCATGTCCGGTCATCCTCTGGGCCTGTTCCACTCCCACAAGATGGCTCCGCGCGTCATCATCTCCAACGGCCTGATGGTCGGTACCTTCGATGACCAGGAGAACTTCAACCGCGCTGCCGCGCTCGGCGTTGCCAACTACGGTCAGATGACCGCCGGCGGCTGGATGTACATCGGCCCCCAGGGCATCGTCCACGGCACGTTCAACACGCTGCTCAACGCCGGCCGTCTGAAGCTCGGCATCCCCAACGATCAGAACCTCGCCGGCCGTCTGTTCGTCTCCGCCGGTCTTGGCGGCATGAGCGGCGCTCAGGGCAAGGCTGCTGAGATCGCCGGCGCTGCCTCCATCATCGCCGAGGTCGACGATTCCCGTATCGAGACCCGTTACACCCAGGGCTGGGTCAGCCACCGCACCGACTCTCTCGAAGAGGCCACCAAGATCGCTCTCGACCACCAGAAGGAAGGCAAGCCCTGCGCTGTCGCCTATTGCGGCAACATTGTCGACCTGCTCGAGTACCTGTACAACAACAACGTCCATGTCGACCTGATGAGCGACCAGACCTCCTGCCACGTGCCTTATGACGGCGGCTACTGCCCGCAGGGCCTCACGTTCGAGCAGCGCACCGAAATGCTCGACAAGGATCCCGACGGCTTCCGTGTCCTCGTCGACAAGACGCTGCAGCATCACTATGAGATGATCTGCAAGTTCCACGAGCGCGGCACCTACTTCTTCGACTACGGCAACAGCTTCCTCAAGGCTGTTTACGACTCCGGTGTGAAGAGCATCTGCAAGAACGGCGAGAACGACCTCGACGGCTTCATCTTCCCCTCCTACGTCGAAGATATCCTTGGTCCCTGCCTGTTCGACTTCGGCTACGGCCCGTTCCGTTGGTGCTGCCTGAGCCGCAACCCCGAGGATCTGCACAAGACCGACGTGGCTGCCGCCGAGTACATCAAGGCCCACAACCGCCGCTATCAGGACTACGACAACTATGTCTGGGTCCGCGATGCCGAGAAGAACAAGCTGGTCGTCGGCACCCAGTGCCGTATCCTCTATCAGGATGCCATGGGCCGTATGAACCTCGCGCTCAAGTTCAACGAGATGGTTCGCAACGGTGAGATCGGCCCCGTCATCCTTGGCCGTGACCATCACGACACCGGTGGTACCGATGCGCCCTTCCGTGAGACCTCCAACATCAAGGACGGCTCCAACATCATGGCCGAGATGGCGACCCAGTGCTACGCTGGTAACGCTGCCCGCGGCATGAGCTACATCGCCCTGCACAACGGCGGCGGCACGGGCATCGGCCGCGCCATCAACGGCGGCTTCGGTATGGTCCTCGACGGCTCCGAGCGTGTCGACACCATTCTGCGCATGTCCATGCCTTGGGATACCATGGTCGGCGTTGCCCGCCGCAGCTGGGCGCGCAACGAGAACGCCATGACCACTGTCGCCGAGTACAACAAGATGTACGAGGGTCAGGATCACATCACCATGCCTTACGTCGCGGACGAAGAGCTCTGCGAGAAGGCCGTGAAGGAATACATGCACTAAAATTAACTTCAAAAAAGGGGCATAGAAATATGCCCCTTTTTTGAGCTGGATACACTCCGCTGCGCGCACTCGCTTTGCTCGCACACTTGCGGAGCGCAAAGAATCTTTCCGACGCACATGTCGTCGGAAAGATGATCTCAATTTATTTGCCGCCTGCGGGCGGCCTGGGCAGCCGTTGGCGGCTCTGCCGCCTCACGGATGCCGCGTACCCCTTGCGGGTAAAACTCTGCGAGGCTTTTTTGACAAGCCATCGAACAGAATGCTCTTTCCAACAGTGAGAAAGGACAACATTTACTATGAAAAAGTTACTGGTCAAAAACATCGGCCTGCTGGCGACGCCTGAGGGCAGATCCGCCCATCGCGGCGAGGAGCAGGGCAAGATCAAATTCTTAAAGGATGCGTGGGTGCTCATTGAGGACGGCATCATCGCCGCCGTCGGTACCGGCGCGGTTCCCGCCGTCGAGGGCGCGGAAGTCGTCGACGCGGAGGGTCATCTCGTCACCCCCGGCCTTGTCGACGCCCACACCCACCTCATCTTCGGCGGCTGGCGCCAGAACGAGCTGGGTCTCAAGCTCCACGGCGCAAGCTATCTCGACATTCAGAACGCGGGCGGCGGCATCCAGTCCACGACGAACGCCACCCGTCAGGCCAGCGAGCAGGAGCTCGCCGCCAAGGCCTCCAAGGCGCTCGACGAGATGATGGGCTTCGGCACCACCACGGTCGAGGCCAAGAGCGGCTACGGCCTTGCCACCGAGCATGAGCTCAAGGCGCTCGAGGTCATCAAGGACCTCAACGATCACCACCGCATGGACCTCGTCGCGACCTTCATGGGCGCGCACCTTGTCCCCGCGGAATATAAGTCCAACCGCGAAGAGTACGTCCGCCTCGTGTGCGAGGAGATGATGCCCAAGGTCAAGGAGCAGGGCATCGCCAAGTTCTGCGACGTCTTCTGCGAGGCCGACACCTTCACCGTCGAAGAGTCCCGTCAGGTGCTCGAAGCGGGTCTCAAGTATGGCCTGCGTCCCAAGATCCACGCCGACGAGATCGAAGCCATCGGCGGCAGTCAGCTCGCCGGCGAGATCGGCGCGATCTCGGCTGAGCACCTGATCGTCTGCCCGCCGGAGGGCATCGAGAGCATGGCAAAGGGCGGCGTCATCGCGTGCCTGCTGCCCGCGACGAGCTTCAACCTCGGCGCGGTGTTCGCTCCCGCACGCGACATGGTCGCGGCCGGTGTCCCCGTTGCGATGGCGACGGACTTCAACCCCGGTTCCTGCCCCTGCCTGAACATGCAGTTTGTCATCAACCTCGGCTGCCTCAAGTACAAGCTGACGCCGGAGGAGGTCCTCACGGCTGTCACGCTCAACGGCGCCGCGGCGATCGACCTTGCCGACAAGGTCGGCTCTGTCGAAGAGGGCAAGCTGGGCGACCTTGTCATCTGGGACGCGCCCGACCTCGACTACATCTGCTACCGCGTTGGCAGCAATCTTGCAAAAACCGTCATCAAGCGCGGCGAGATCGTGTAAGAGAACGGTAGAGGGAGAACATGATGGATCGGACTGACTACCAAATCCTCAACCTCCTCCAGGACGACAGCCGTTGCACGCTGCGCCGCATGGGAGACCTTGTGGGGCTGACGCCGCCCGCCGTGTCGGAACGCATTCGCCGGATGGAGGAAAGCGGCGTGATCCGCGGCTATCACATCGACATTGACCGCACGAAGCTCGACTGCAACATCACAGGCTTTATCTCTGTTGCGCTCGAGCCGGACAAGTACGACAAATTCTGCGATTTCTGCGCCTCGCAGAGCGCCATCATCAGCCACTATCACGTGGTGGGTGAGTTCAACGCGCTGCTCCGCTTCGCCGTGCGCGACACGCAGCAGCTCGACCAGCTTCTCTCCCTCATCAAGAAGTTCGGCGACTCGCGCACCTCGATCGAGCTCAAGACGCTCTTCGACAGCAAGGAGATCCCGCTGCCGTAACACAACATTCCCTTTGCACCAAGCAGGGCGGCTTTGGCCGACTCCGCATAAGAAAACATGCGCCGTAAAAGGCAAATTTTGCACGGACTCCTTCGTTGCGCCGTCTTGCCATGCGTCAGCATGCCCGCGCCGTCGCGCCTCAGCTCCGCACAAAATTTGCTCTTTTTCGGTGCAAAGCAGTTTTGCCAATGAATTTTTGAGATGAAATCAGCTGAAAAAAACTCCCCATACTGGCGTATGGGGAGTTTTTTTCGGTTGTATTTCAGCTAAAAAGGCGCAGGTAAAACCGCATGTTTTCTTATGCGGAGTCGGCCTTGGGCCGCCCTGCTTTTTTGCGCGATCTGAATGCCCCCTTGCTTTTTTGGGGACATTCCCGCGCATCTGTGTATTGCGAAGAAAGGCGAAAACTGCTATACTTTAATTTACTGAATGAGCATCATTTGAGGAGGGAATCTATCGTGCAGCTTGAACAGAGGCAGACGCTGAGCCAAAAGCTCGTGCTGACGCAGACGATGCGCCAATCGCTCGACTGTTTGCAGCTCTCCGCGCCGGAGCTGAGCGAATACGTGCAGGAGGTCGCGCTCTCAAACCCGCTGCTCGACGTGCAGTCCCCCACCTATTACGAGACCGAGCTCCCCAGCGAGGCCACTCCCGCCGAGCGTGAACCGCTCGAGGTGCGCGAGGCGGACTCGTGGCGCGGCGTCACCTCCTCTGGCATGGAGGATGTGCAGGACTTCACCGCCTTTTTGACGCGCAAAAAAACGTTCCGCGACCACCTGACCGAGCAGATCGGGCAGATGAAGCTCGTCGATGATGAGCTTCTGCGCCTGTGCCGCTTTTTGATCGACTGTCTCAACGAGCGCGGCTATCTTGACTGCCCGCTTGCGGAGCTGTCACGCGAATTCGACATCCCGCTCTTCTCGCTCGAGCAGGCACTCTTTGCCGTGCAGATGCTCGACCCGCCGGGCGTCGGCGCGCGGAACCTGTCGGAATGCCTGACGCTCCAGCTTGCGCAGGGCCGCTCGCTCGACCCGCTGGCGCTGAAGATCGCGCGCGATGGGCTCGAACTGCTCGGCAAGCGCGACTTTTCTGGGCTTGCCACCCTGCTCGGCGTCAGCGTCGGTGAAGCCAGGGCCGCTGCGGCCAAGATACTCGCGCTTAACCCGATCCCCTCGCGCAGCTTTGCCGACAGTGAGCAGATCGCCTACGTCGCCCCCGATGCGGAATTTTCCGTGCAGCAGGGCCAGCTCGTCATCGAGCTCAACGAGCGCATTCTGCCGCGCCTGTCCGTCAACGCCGAATACGCCGCGCTGATGAACACGAGCGACGACCCCGAGGTCCAGCGCTACGTGAAAGAAAAGCTCTCCGAAGCACAGGCCCTCATCAAGGGCGTCCACACCCGCTGCGACACGCTCGTACAGATGCTCACGCTCATTGGGCGCGAGCAGCACGGCTTTTTCTGTGGCGGCGAGGCACTGCTGCCCGTGACGATGCAGCAGCTTTCCGAAAAAATGGGCGTCAGCACCTCCACCGTGAGCCGTGCGGCGCAGAATAAATACATTCAGTTCCAGGGCAGGATCATCCCCGTGCGCAGCTTTTTCACCACGGCGATCCGCCCCGACGCGGCAGTCTCGTCCCACGCGGTCAAGCAGCGGCTGCAAAGCCTCATTCGCGCAGAGGACCCGGCCGCGCCGCTCTCGGACGAGGCGCTTCGTCTGGCGCTCTCGGCTCTCGGCATCGAGGTCAGCCGCCGCGCCGTCGCCAAGTACCGCGCGGAAATGGACATTCCGTCCTCGTCCCAGCGCAAAAAGCGCTGAGCGCGGGGCGCGATCCAATATTTTGTCAGGAGGAGCATGCTCTATGGCCAGCGTCTACGACCGCACCGACATCTACGACCTCTTCGACTCCCCGAAAAAGGATGCACAGACCCTCTCCCACTGGCAGACCGTTTTCGACGGCAGGCCCATTCGCTCGGCGCTCGATGTGAGCATCGGGACGGGCTCGCTCACGCTGCCGCTCGGGCAGCTCGGCGTCTCGCTGTACGGCTCCGATTTGAGCGACAGCATGCTCGCGCGCTGCCGCAAAAAGGCGGACGAGCGCGGCATCGCCATCGACCTGCGGCAGAGCGATTTCCGCGACCTGACGTCTCATTTTGACCGCAGCTTCGACTGCGTGATGAGCACCGGCAACTCCCTTGCCTACGTGACAAACAACGAGATCACCGGCGTTTTGGAGCAGATGGACGCGCTCGTGGAGCCCGGAGGCTGCCTCTACTTCGACCTTCGCAACTGGGACCGTATCGTGGGACAGAAAAAGCGTTTTTACTGTTACAATCCCGCCTTTCTGCCAAACGGCGACCGCGTGAACCTCATGCAGGTCTGGGATCATTTATCCGACGGCTCCATTGTCTTCAATCTTGTCTACACCTTCGAGCGTGATAACAAAATCTTCCAAAAAGAGCGTTTTGAGGAGCACTACCACCCCGTGCCGCAGAAATTACTGCTCGACAAGCTCACGCAGCTCGGTTATCAGGACATTCAGGTCAATGCCTTCCCCGTGCAGTTCGGCGTGTTTGACATTGAAAACAGCGAGTGGTACTGTGTGCTGGCGCACAAAGCAAAATAATCGTTGCCTCTTTTCGCAAAAAGGGGCATGATAGGAGATAATATCGTGTGCGGCGGCCAGCGCCGTGCGTTTCAACAGGAGGAAATTATCATGGACGGTATGAAAAATATCAGCAAGGCAGAGGTCCTGACCCTGCGCGATCAGGTCTCCTATCAGTCCGGTCAGGTCGTCAGCCGCACGCTGGCGCAGAACGAGCACGTGAGCGTCACGCTCTTCTCGTTTGACAAGGGTGAGGAGATCAGCACCCACGAATCCGGCGGCGACGCGATGGTCACCTGCCTCGACGGCGTGGGCAAGATCACGGTCGACGGCGTCGAGCACATCCTGCACGAGGGCGAATCCATCGTCATGCCCGCGCGCCATCCGCACGCGGTGTACGGTCAGGAGCAGTTCAAGATGCTGCTCGTCGTGGTGTTCTGATCTTTTTATTTACCGAAAAGGTGCGAAAGCAGTCTGTTTTCGCGCCTTTTTCGCGCCTTTACCGCAAGGTGGCGCATTATCGCGCCGCATGCTCCTTTGCGTGGTCCGAATGAAGCTTCATTCATCGGCCCAATTTTTCGCTTCCGATTTTAACATATCATTTTCTCATTGATGCTTGACAAAATGTAATGTCATGGTATAATGATGCCAATTTCCGCAGCAAAGGAGGCGATCGTTTGAACACCATGGTTACGTCCAAAAATGTCAATTTTGGAGTAAGCTGGCGACTGATCGTTGGCGTAGAGGGGCATTCGCCCGAATCTATGCCGTCGAAGCAGTCGGCAGCGGTTTGATCGACCTCATTTTCCAAGGCTCGGTTTGATTCGCTGCCTGCAATGATCGGCAGCATGGATCCGGTATGCTCCATTGATCTGGCAAAGCACTTGTGGAATGTTCCACAAGCATGGGAGTATCCCCTTGCAATGTCAGAGCGCGGGAACAGACCGGTTTTTTTGTTACCCGAATCATTCAGGACGGGGCATTTTTGCCCCACCGCCATGAAAGGAAATTTTTTACCATGAAACGCAAGCTCTCCGCCAAAGAATACACCTATGTTGCCAGCATGCTCTTCGGCCTGTTTTTCGGCGCAGGTAACCTTATTTTCCCCGTGCACCTCGGCCAGATGGCCGGTTCCAACGTTTGGCAGGCCATTCTGGGGCTTCTCATCACGGGCGTGGGCCTGCCGCTGCTCGGCGTGGCCGCGCTCGGCATCAGCCGCTCCAACGGTCTTTTTGACCTGAGCAGCAAGGTCAACCGCCCCTACGCGATGTTCTTCACCTGCGCGCTGTATCTGACCATTGGGCCGTTTTTCGCCATTCCCCGCTGCGCGACGACGTCGTTCACCGTGGGACTTGAGCAGGTGCTGCCGCAAAATGGCAGCAGCACGCTGTACCTGCTGCTCTTCTCGGCGGCGTTTTTCGCCGCGGCGCTCTTTTTCGCACTGCGCCCGGGCAAGATCCTGACCTGGGTCGGCAAAATTCTGAACCCCTGCTTTCTCGTCTTCCTCGGCATTCTGGTCGTCGTCGCGCTCCTCTCTCCGAGTGCGGCCATCGCGGATGTCGAGCCGCTCGGCGACTACGCGTCCCAGCCGTTTTTCGCTGGTTTCCTCGAAGGGTACAACACCATGGACGCGCTGGCGAGCCTTGCGTTTGGCATCATCGTCGTGCAGGTCATCCGTGACCTCGGCGTGGACGATCCCACCGCTGTGGCGGGGAGCACCGTCCGCGCGGGCATTTTCAGCAGCCTTCTGATGGCGTTCATCTACATCGCCGTCACGATCGCCGGCACGCAGAGCCGCGGCGTGCTTGAAGCCAGCGAGAACGGCGGCACAGCGCTCGCGCAGATCGCACAGCACTACCTCGGCTCCGCCGGTCTCTTCATCCTCGCCGCCACGGTGACGCTCGCGTGCCTCAAGACCGCCGTCGGTCTCATCACGAGCTGCGCCGAGACGTTCAGCGCGCTCTTCCCCGACGGGCCAAAGTACCGCATCTGGGCAATCATTTTCAGCCTCGTGTCGCTGCTGTTTGCGAACCTCGGCCTCAGCGCCATCATCAGCTATTCACTGCCGGTGCTGATGTTCCTCTATCCGCTGTCCATCGCGCTCATTGCGCTGGCGCTGCTCGGTAAATTCTTCGGCCACGACCGCACGGTGTACTGCTGGACGATCGGCTTCACGCTCATCGCTGCCGTTTACGATCTGATCATCGTGCTGCCCGAGAGCGTGTTCAACGCCATCCACGGTCCGGCCATCAAGGCGTTCGGTCAGCAGTACCTACCGTTTGCCGACCTCGGCCTCAGCTGGATCTGCCCGACGCTTATCGGCGCGGCCATCGGCCTTATTCTGCACTTCATGCGCGGGAACAGGGCCAAGGCGTGAACCCCTTACAAGCCAAAAATCCGTCCGGTCGATGACCGGACGGATTTCTTTTATTTATCGCGTGTTTTCGCCGCTCACAGCGTCGCGGCAAACTTCGTCACCGCGGCGAGGCCGTCTTTGAGCGTATCAATGTCGCAGGCATAGCCGATGCGCATACTGTGGGGCTGCTCGAAGCAGTCGCCCGGCGTGACGAACGCACCGGTCTCGTGGTACATGCGCTTGCAGAACTCGTAGGAGGGGATATCGAAATCGTAGTAAACGAGCGCGGTCGTACCGGCTTTGGGCTTGGTGTAGAAAAAGTGCGGATTTTCCTTGATCCAGTCATCGAGGATGGCGAGGTTCTCGCGCACGATGCGCTGATTGCGCTTGAGCATCACGTCGCTGTGGCGCAGGGCGATGGACGCGATCGCATCGTCGAACATGCCGCAGCTAATTAAATTGTAGTCGCGGTGCGACAGGAACGCCTTGCGCGCCGCTTCATCGTGCGTGGCGATCCAGCCCATGCGAAGGCCCGCGAGCGAGAAGACCTTGGACATGCTGCTGACCGAGATGCCCTTTTCGTACAGGTCGACGATGGACTCGCACCACTCGTCCTCCTGCGTCAGGTGGCGGTAGACCTCGTCGCAGAGGATGTACGCGCCCACGCCGCGGGCGATCTCCACGATGCTCCCCAGCAGCTCCTTACTCATCAGCGCACCGGTGGGGTTGTTGGGGTTGTTGATGCAGATCATTTTCGTCTCGGGCGTGACGAGGCTCTTGAGCTCATTCAGGTCGGGGAGATAGTCGTTTTCCTGCTTTAGGTGCATGATGGCGACGTCCGCGCCGATGGCCTCGGGGATGGAGTAGAGCTGCTGATAGGTCGGCATGATGCTGACCACGCGGTCGCCCGCGGAAATGAGCGAGCAGAACACATGATGGTTCGCGCCCGCCGCGCCGTGCGTGAGCACGACCTCATCGGCCTTGATCGTGTGATAGAGCTTGGAAATGCCGCCACGCAGCGCCTCACTGCCCCAGATGTCGCCATAGGTCAAGCGCTGGGCGCAAAAGTCCTTCAAAAAGTCCTCCTTGTTCTCGCCCGTGAGCTCGAAAAGCTCGTCGAGCGAAACGGAGTCGACGCAGGTCTCGGCGATGTTGTAGAGCGCACCCACCTCGTACTCGTTCATCCATTCTTCCACAGCAAAGGGCTTGATGTTCATATCGTTCTCCTTTTCTCTATAAAAAAGTAACAGCACCCACGACCCAGCCTTATCCGGTCGCCCGGAATACCTACGGCTCAGTCATGGATGCCTTTTCTCCCCGGCCGGTGCCAAAGGAGGCATTTCATATCAGATTGATTGTATTATAATGCAGTTTTTCAGATTGTCAAGCGGGAAAACGCAAAATGTTCAATCTCTTATCGGGTGAATATTCAGTTTTCCGCATTGCTCGCGCAGACTTTCCCGCCGCCGCGTGGCACAGCGTCTTTTTCTTGCCCTTTTTCGCGCGGACTGCTATACTGGGAAAAACGACGAAAGTGAGAACGATCATGCCGAATTTTGATCCGTTAACTTACCGATATTCTTCCCGCCGCAACGTGGTCTACGCCAAAAACGGCGTGTGCTGCACGTCCGTTCCCCTCGGCGCACAGGTCGGCCTCGACGTGCTGAAAAATGGCGGCAACGCCGTCGATGCCGCCGTTGCCATGGCCGGCGCGATGCCGCTGCTCGAGCCGACGGGCAACGGCCTTGGGTCCGACTGTTTCGCGCTCGTGTGGATTGAGAAGGAGAAAAAGCTCTACGGCCTGAACGCCAGCGGCGTTGCGCCGATGGCGCTGAGCGCGGACGAGGTTCGCGCCAAAGGCTTTGACGCTGTCCCCGAAGAGGGCTGGCTCCCCACGATGGTCCCGGGCGCGCCCGCGGGCTGGGCGGCGCTCAATGCGCGCTTTGGCACAAAGCCGCTCTCCGAGCTCTTCGCCCCCGCCATTTCCTACGCCGAAAACGGCTATGCCGTGCCCGTCAATGTCGGCAAGCTCTGGGCGCGCGACAGCAAGCGCATCGCCAGGGTCATGGCGCAGGACCCCGCCCCCTATGAATACTGGTGGAAGAGCTTTATGAAGCCGGACGGCTCGCCGTACCGCGCGGGCGATGTCTTCCGTTTCCCCGCCTATGCCGACACGATGCGCTCCCTTGCCGAGACGAATTGCGAGAGCTACTATCGCGGTGAGCTGATGGAAAGGATCGTCGCCCATTCGCGTGCCACGGGCGGCTACTTCTGCGAGGACGACTTCAAGAACTACCACCCTGAATGGGTCGAGCCCATCACGCAGGACTACCGCGGCTACACCGTCTGCGAGATCCCGCCCAACGGCCACGGCATCACGGTGCTGATGGCACTCGGCATGCTCAACGGGCTGACACTGCCCGAGCAGCGCGAGGACGCGGACTACTATCACAAGGTCATGGAGGCCATCAAGCTCGCCTTTGCCGACACGAAGACCTACGTCGCCGACCCGCGCTATATGAAAACGAAGGTCAGCGAGCTGCTCTCGCCCGACTATCTTGCTGCCCGCCGCGCACTCATCACAGACAAGGCGCTCGAGCCCAAAGCGGGCGACCCGCACTGCGGCGGCACGATCTACCTCTGCACCGCGGACGCAGAGGGCAACATGGTCTCGCTTATCCAAAGCAACTACTGCGGCTTTGGCGCGGGCATCGCCATCCCCGGCACGGGCATCTCGCTTCAGGACCGCGGCGCGAACTTCTCCCTCGACCCGAAGAGCGATAACTATTTGGAGGGCGGAAAGAAGTCCTACCACACGATCATCCCGGGCTTTCTGCTCAAGGACGGCGAGGCCGTCGGCCCGTTCGGCGTGATGGGCGCGTTCATGCAGCCGCAGGGGCAGGTCGAGGTGCTGACGAGCACCATCGATTACGCCATGAACCCGCAGGAGGCGCTCGACGCGCCGCGCATCCAGTGGATCGGCGGCAAAAAGCTCCAGATCGAGCGCGAGGCGGGCGAGGCGATCGCCGAGCAGCTGCGAGCAATGGGGCACGAGGTCGAGATCGTCGACGACTGCACGGCCATGGGCCGCGGCGAGATCATCTGGAAGTGCGAAAACGGCGTTTACGCCGCGGGCACCGAACCGAGATGCGACGGCACGGTCGCAAGCTGGTAATAAAGCAAAAAAAGGGGGCTTCCCGACGGGAAGCCTCCTTTTTTGCACATTTTTCAAAATTAAACCTTGGCCTCGCTGTTGTGCTTGCTGGCGACGTAGCTTCTCATCGAGTTCACGACGATGGTCGCGCCGAGCACGATGAGCAGCACCGCGATGATGAGCTGCAAGC
>ENA-OQRB01001443-OQRB01001443.1-human-gut-metagenome-genome-assembly--contig:-NODE-1443-length-13653-cov-5.221430_pt1 | contig 13653 bp, 19 predicted proteins | sample MGYA00243235_ERZ505100 | MGnify/ENA primary metagenome ERZ505100 (study PRJEB26097, sample SAMN02712145) | human gut metagenome | biome: Gut microbiome | host: Homo sapiens | place: Denmark...
TAAACGATTCTGTCTCTGGATTTATTAAAACTTTTTTACACATCAACCCATCCACCTATTTCATTAAATTTAATCCAATAATCTTCGTTGTAAAAATAGCATCGGAGATTATTTGTTGAAATATATACACTTTCTTCAGTGTCAGGAATCACGCAAGTACCTATTGAACGATATCCTTGTGTTGCAGATAATCCATCAATAAGAAAACCTTTACTATAATATTGTGAATCACCTACAATATATAGGTTATCAGCCCTTAACGCTTGAACCGCATTAGAACCTTGCCAACGAATATAAATCGTATATAAGGTAGGAATTTCCACCAGTTCTTCCACTCAGGACACATGTTACCGTTGTAAAGCCACTACGAAGTTGCCCTGAATAGTTACCGTTTTCATCCAAAAACAGACGTCCATCAAATGTCGTAGAAGGTCCATCGAGAGACATTATATCAGCATTCGTATTTGTCTCTATGTCGGAAGCAAATACTGTTTCAAAATTTATCGACAACAACAAACAACAAGCCAAAAATATGCTCATTACTTTTCTAATTTTTTCATATCCATCTTTATATGGTTTTTATTAAATCTGAACATTATCGCTACCTCCAATCGTAGAATTATCAGTTGTTATTCTTTACATTAAGCATACGTATATTTATCTTTTTCAAAGAAAATAACCTACTGAACAAATTTTAATGTATCAAAGTCAATCTCTGGTACCGTAACTGCTCTTCCTGCACTTTGGGCAGCACTTAAATAGATATAGTCATTCACGATCCATCCCGGATAACCGATTGAGCTGTCAGACACCTGCCACCAAATATAGTTTTCATTCAAAGAATAATTATCATTTAACAAAACCCAATCTTTTCTGGTTTCATACAATAACCCATTAATTACTCCGGAAGTGCTCGGTGTGCTTCTTAAACGAACACCATTTCCTTTTACATATGCGAGATAGTAATATTCTTTTGACTTCATCAGTGTCTTCACATCTGGATTTTCTTCCCAGATTTTTTCAATCTCATTCTGATCTGTGATAATTTCAAGATCGGCAAATACTTCGTTTTGGTCTAAATACTTTTGAATTCTGGGATTCTCTGAAACAATTTCATTAATGGTTTCTTTGTCAGTCACAACTTCTAAATTTGCAAAGGGCTCTTTAACTTTCTCTGCCGCAAATGCAGTCACAGAACTGGTTACTACAACACAACAACAAATGAATAAACCACATAAACGCTTAATTTTTCTCATATTTCTTCCTCCTAATGTGGTGCATGTGAATATGCAAACTGCCAATCAGAAAGACTCTTTAGAGCAGCGCCACAGCATTTGCACATAATAACTCTTTTGGTATAGACCCAGCATTCAGTAGGACTTACTTTCGCATGACCATAAAGAGTTGTCTTAACCTGATTGCATGGAATATGCGTACAGGAAGCTCTTAAATTTTTATCTGAGACAATGTTTACCTCTTTATCAACATCCAACTGTTCCATAAAAGAATCTGCTATTTCCTCTGATACGCTAACTTCCTCGCCATTTTCATTAAAAAATGAAACTTCAACCTTTTCCGGCTCCTGTTCTGCTGCTGAAACACTAATCGTCGGCACCAAAATCAGTCCACATACTAATAATATGCTCCATATTTTTTTGATTGTTTTCATATTCTTCCTCCGTTTTATTATTTTTTTAACATTTCAACACTACACTGTCCATCTCTCCTTTCCAATATCAATGTAATTCTTTCGACCATTTTTCCGTCATAATTACATACTTCAATATTTAGTGTTGAACTGTCAGTTTCTGGTATTTTAATAACATTCCCGTCCTGATCTCTGAAATTTATACTATTCATTCCATCTGGCATCCAAAAAATCTTATTTCCATTTCTGAAAATATTATCAGCATTCAAGTTTTGTTCATTTTCTATCGTATAATATCTGCTTCCTTCTTCCACACTCATTTCCAGAACATACCCATATCCCAATGGAGTTCTTTGTTTTTCCAAGTTTACTCTCTCATTTAGTCTTAATTGCACCATTTTATCCCCAGTTGCCGCATAAACTACTAAATCAGGAGATTGCAGGTAATAATTTACAGAAAACATTATCATCATAGCTAATGCAACTACTGCTACACGATAATATCCTCTCATAAGAACTTTTTTTCTTCTTTGGGATTCAATTCTCTTTTTGTATGCTATAAAGAGTTTTCTCTCATTCTGCTCTGTCAGCACAATATCATCTGCTAATTTTGATATATTCTCTAATTTTTTTTCCAATTTTATCTGCCCTCACTTTCATATTTTTCTTTTAATCTTTTTCTTGCCCGTTCTAGTTTTTTCTTCACTGCACTCTCTGAAACCTTCAACATATCAGCAATCTCCTTGCAAGAATAGCCTTCTATATAATAAAGAATTAGTACTTCTTTATCCTTTGCATTTAATGTCATCAATGTATCCATAATTCCTGTTTCTTCAGGTTTATGGTAATGTAGTGCAAGAGTTTCGTAATCTACCGTTGGATGCATCCTTCTGAAACGGAGTATGTTTTTACAAATATTAATATTAACTCTTGTCAGCCATGCTCTTTCATGGCTTTCGTCATTAAAGTCCTTTTTTGTATTTAAATATTTCAAAAATGATTCCTGCACTGCATCATAAGCATCCTCTTCGCTACACAGCATAATAATTGATATTTTATACAACAGTTTACAATATTTATTAAAAATCTGATCAGCATTTCTTTTCATCTTTTTTTCTCCTCATATATATCACACATATAATACATAATTGGTGACACCTAAACCAAAAAAGCAAAAAAATATTTAACCACCTGCTACTCACCAAAGATTTTTCCATTCTTCTGCTTGTATTCTATATCATAATTATAGAAGCTAACTTCGGATACATAAACAGCTTTGTAAACTGACAGCTCTTCCCACCAATTTACAAAGCTGTTTTCATTTCATATACGTTGTCTTATACTGATACTATAACTTTAAATTTATATGATTTTAGAACAATTTTCCACTATTTTAATTGAAATAAATACATCCTCCCTCAATTCCAAGTTCTTTCATTATATTTTTAAGTGTCTTCAAAATTCGTTTTTTTCTGTTCTGTATTGTTTTACGGCTACATCCACAAATTTGTGCCGCTTCTTTCACTGTAACCTCTTCAAAAAATAACAGATAAATCAGATATGCCTCCTGTTCCGGTAACTGTTCTAAACTCTCCTTCAATTTTTTCAGGCATTCACTGCGTACTGCCATCTCCTCCGGCTGTCCTTCCTGCGATATAGAAGTTTTTGCAAAACTGCCTTCCTGCACCACATCAAGACTGCAAACACCGTATTTCTGTTTCTGTTCCTGCTGGTATTTTTCCCTTCTCCGGGACTGATACCATTCCAGATAAACCTCCCTGGTTACTTCCACAAGTGTTCCGTTTTCTGTCCGCAAAATATAATTTTTTCGTTCTTTCGGCTTCTTTCCACGCATATCTTCTTTCCTCCCACTATCTTATCTCTTTTCGATTACAGCCACCTGACCGTACATCTGCATAATATCTCCGCATCCTGTTCATCGCCCTTGACAGGGTTCTGGACACCGCAGACGGAGAAATTCCCAATTCTTTTGACAGTTCATTCTGTGTTTTTTGATGAAAGAAACATCCGTAAAATACCCTTTTCTGCAGTTCCGTCAAAACCTCAAATATTTCATTTACAGACTCTCTGCCAACCAGCATCTCCAATGGAGACTTTTCTTCTGTCTGAAGCATTCCCCATTCTTCCGAAACATCACTGTATGAGATTGTCCAGCCCTGTTCTTTCGATTCCTGATTACGACTCAAACGGTCTTCTCCTTCCAATACCAGACGGATATACCACTCCCTTTGATTAAAAAACTCTTCCGAAATACAGTCCGCCTGTTCCGCATTGTATTGATATTCCCCACAAAAACAAATCGGAAATACCGTAGTGAACCGACTGACCTGATACAACGCATAGCCATTTTGAAATGCCAAGATTTCTGTCTCACAACCCATGCTCTTTTTGGCAATGACCGTTCCATATTCTTTTAATTTTTTTGCAGTAGGAATTTTCATGCCCGGATATGGGACATCTACGATCTGTTTTAATTCCTGTAATGTCAGCATAACTACCACCTCTTCCGGGTGGCAGAAAATAAAAACATCACAGACGAAAAAGCAGTAAAAGACAGCTCCCGGCACACCCGTTTTTTTAACGGGAGCCTGAAACTCCTTTTACTACCACATAAATTTCTTATGCTTTATTTTGTTCTGATAATTCCGGCTGTGAAGCAGCCACTTCATTATCCCTGCTATCTTCCTTTTTCTCCGAAAAAACAGAGAAATCGCCCATTGCATCATATGGGCATCTTTGTCTGTATGCAAGGCACTCTTCCCTTGTCATATCCTGCCTCCTTTCTGCCCGCATCTGTTCTCTTTCCTGACTTAAAGTTTAACAACATTGGCTTTCCATTACCTCAACAGATATGGGGATATTTCTAAATATTCCCACCATATCTGTTGAATTTCTACAATTCCGTACCAAATCCCTCAATCAACACTTCCATTGTCTTTTCCAAAATTTTCTGTTCTTTCCGTTTCAGTTTTTTCGCACGACAAATCAAATCATACAGACGATGGTTTTCTTCTTCCTTACATTCCCCCAATAGTGTTCCTGCATCGGTTTTCAGAATCACCGCCAGCTTCCTGAATATCTCAATAGACATTGCTGTCTGTCCTCCCTCAATCCTGCTGATCGTGTTGGGGCTGATACCTGCTTTTTCTGCTAATACTTCCTGTGATAAGTGAATTTCCTGCCGCCTTTTGCGAATACGGTTTCCTAAGTCAATCAAATCCTGCGATTCCGCACGATTACCCAACACGCTTCCTCCTTTACTTTGCGACACCGTGTCGCAAGGTTTTTCTTAAAAAGGGCAAAAAAGCAGCCAATATTTTTTACGCATTGGCTGCTCTTCACACTCTATATTCTATTTTTCATACTTTGTTTTTACTCTTTGAAATCATGTCCTGAATACTTTTTTTACTATCCACAAACCACCATATCCAATGCTCTTTAACAGATATTTTCCTGCCATAAGCAAACGCCATGTCAAAACCATGCTGCCTATCAATCCTCCTACCAGCAGATTAAAAGCAAACATTCCAACAGTACCTCCTATATCAAATCCTTTTGGAATCATCCAAAAATACATTTTTTGTACGCCAAATGGAATCCCTGAAACTATCCACAATTTCCGGTAATCACACACACCGTTTTCCACACAAAACGGATAAACAATCAGCATTACCACAGCTATCCCTAAAAGCGGAACTGCCACATTCTCCAAAAATTCTTTTCTTCTCATCCGTTTTATCCTCCTCCATACATATCGTGATTCACTTCTGCTCTGTAATAATTTTCTATGGTCATGGTTGAATTGTAGAGTGTTGTCAGAAGATACGCCCGGATATTTCCTACCTTGCTGGTATTCTTCTCAAGGCAGCCAACGACATATTCAATATGCCCATGTTCCACCTTCATAAAGCGGTTCTTCACAATCACCACAGGCTTGTCCACTCCGCCAATACGAACAGTGCTGTTATCCGGCATGACCATAACCTCTACCATCAGTTCCACAAGTTCATCCACTTCCTCCTGTTGTCGATACCTGCTGTCCTCAAAACACTCATACGAAATATTTTCCCTGATAATTTTCCGATAGGCTTCCATCTCTTCCACCATATCAATCATTCCTGCTGTTTTCCTCACTGATAGATGAGAAGGATTTGATAAGATATTATCTGTCTCGTTAAAATCAGTTTCACTACTCTCAGTATCGTTATACTCATTTTCACTAAAATCAGTATTGTTAATATCAGTATTATTAGATTGTGATTTTGGACATTCAAGAGTTGTGATTTTCACTATTCCAGAATTGTGATTTTCATCATTCTTGAATTGTGATTCTGCACATTCCTGAATTGTGGTTTTCATCATTCCTGAATTGTGATTTTCATCATTCTTGAATTGTGATTTTGGACATTCCTGAATTGTGGTTTTCACAACTCTTGAATTGTGATTTTCACAATTCTGTGTATTTACAGGCTTTTCCGGCTCTTTTTCTTCCTTTTCAGGCTGTTTGACCATAAAATTCTTCACATAAATCACGTTGGGTTTCCCCAATCCAAGCCGCCTTTTTTCCACCAGACCAATGCCCTTTTCACTATCCAGTTCCTTTAATAACCGCACTGCCTTCTGTGTGCCACAGTTCATAAGCTCCGCAATTTCTTCCACAGTAAAAATAATGTATACCCTGTCCTCTTCATCGAACCAGCGATTTTTAATACTCAGGCTCATACGGTCCAGCAACAGACCGTATAAAACCTTTGCTTCGCAGGAAATAGTTTTGAAGCATTCTGCGGTAAATAAAATTTTCGGAATCCGGTAAAAGGTATACTGTTCCGCTTCCATTCCACGAAAATAATCAAACTGTATCTCCTGCATCTTCCTGTTCCTCCTTCCCTTTCTTCTTTCTCCACTGTTCCAACAGCGTATAAATTACTTCCTCAACCTGCTCTTTTGTATAGGCTGGCGGAAAATACGAGCGTACCTTCTTTGCCGAAAGAGTTACCTTTATTTCTGCTTCCTTTTTCTGCAATAAAACAGAATAGATAATTCCCTGATTCAACGTCTTTTCCCTGCTATGATTCTTGAATAACTCCGCCTGTTTATCTGTTACCGTCAAAACTGCATTATCTATTGCCTCTAACACCCATTCCTGTTCTTCTACCGTCAGAAAAGAAAGTTTCTCTCCCGCTTTCATGGAAAGTCTTTTATTGTCTACATAGTCTAATAATCTGGAAATAAGGAATGATAGACGGATATACCGCTGAACCGTCCTTCCGCTTTCGCCAGCAGCTTCTCCTACCAGATCAGCCGTATGCTTCTCTCCCTTGCTTCCCTGATGCTTCATGGCTTCATATTTCATCTTATAGGCATGTGCTTTCTCACTGGGCAGAATATCTTCCCTTTGGATGTTCGTATCTACCATTATCACCGTAGCGGTATCATCATCCATTTCCCGGATAATCACTGGCATCTCTTCCATTCCTGCCAGTTCACACGCCCGCCATCTGCGGTGCCCTGCCACCATCTCATACTCACCATCACCATACGGACGTACAATTCCCGGCATCAATATTCCATATCTTTTTACACTCTCCACAGTCTCCTGCATTTTTTCATCATCCAATACCCGGAATGGATGGTCTTTGAAGGTGTGAAAAAGACGAATCGGAACGGATACAACCTTCTCTCCTGCCGTTACTTCACTACTGCCAAATAAATCATCATAAGAAGTCAGCTTTATCTTTTCTGCGCTCTTACTCTTCATCATCCAACACCTCCCCTGTCAGATAGTGATAGCCCTCTGCCACAATTCCTTTCGGGTCATGGAGATAGATGCTTTTTCCCTCTGCGGTAGTTTCAGCCGCCCTCACAGACATCGGTATGCAATTTGCAAAAATATGTATTTTGTTTCCGTACACCTCTCGAATCTGAGCTGCAATATCCTTTGCAAAATTTGTCCTGCGGTCTACTTTTGTGAACAAAATCCCCATGATAGAAAGTTCCGGATTCAGTTTTCTGTGTACCCGCCCTATTGTCTTAATAAGCTGCTGTAACCCTTTAACCGGAAGGTAAGCCGCTTCTACTGGAATTAATACTCTGTCAGCCGCTACCAAAGCGTTAATGGTAATCATACCCAGCGAAGGCATACAGTCAATCAGGATATAATCATACTGTTTTTTTATCCCACATATATACTGCCGCAATACCATTTCCCGGCTCATGACATTCACAAGGGAAGTCTCCAATCCTGCAAGTTCAATATTGGCAGGGATAAAATCCACCCCTTCCTCATGATGGATAATTCCTTCTCCCGGCTCCGGTTCCTTGTCATTGATAAGTTTTTCCATAATATTGACCAGTGTCTCATCCAGCTCGTCCGGTTCCTGAATCCCAAGACTGACCGCCATGCTTCCCTGTGCATCTGCCTCAATCAGAAGCACTTTTTTCCCTTCCCTTGCAAGACCGATTCCTAAATTCACACAGGTAGTTGTCTTTCCGACACCACCTTTTTGGTTTGCGACTGCGATTACTCTACACATACTTTCTTCCTGCCTTTCTCCTGTCATGCTTTACTGCATGGTATTTTCTCTTTTCTCTATTTCTGCGTATACACGAAAATATTTGTTTGTTCCTTTATTTGCAAACGGTTTCGATACTCCAAGCACCCGGATTTTCGGGTGCTGTTGCAGAAGTTTCCCAAACCACTGTATATCCTTAACTGTTCCCTGTAATCTAACCTTCAGCATATGAATCCTCCCAATCCCAATAAAAACAATACTCCGGATAACGGATTTTGACTGCCTCCCAAAAGTACCTTGCATATCCACAGCAAAATAAATCACTGACCGAATATTCTCTGCATTCATTCACCTGACGCTCACTGTCTCCCTCATAATCATAAACACTAGGAGTACCATCACAATACAGGTTAAATGCCAGCCGTACAATCCTTACGCTGCCGCTTGTCTGCCAGCCTTCATGCAGGCATTCCGTTTTCACGTATCCTGTCTTAAAATCGTATATCTGTTCTGCGTTTTCTCTTGTATCCCGGTCAATTCCGAGACAATACACCAATGCCTTGTGGTATACATCCTGATATCTGCACTTTGGCAGATAGGTGTAATAAAATTTTTCGTGCTCCTTATTTTTGAAAGTAATTGTGCGAGTAGTATCTTTACCTGCTCTTAACGCTGTGTTATTTGCCATTTTGATTTCCTCCTGTTTTTTTGTACATGACCGTAACAAAAAAGACACTCTTCTAAAATTTCTCTTAGAAAAGTGTCCTCATAATGTAAAAATATTGATTTCATTTTGCATGGACTATTTAAAATCATTTATTATAGCCCGTTAAGGAGGTTTTATTTGTCGTACCTTTGTCGTACTCTACATCAAAAAGCCTACATTTTTTAATCCTTTATCGGATTTTTAATACAGCTTTGCACCAGCCGGAATATGTTCATCTACCATCAGTAAATGTAATCCCTCTCTTCCGTCTTCCTCGTGTACTGCTGAAATCAGCATACCTTCGGAATCAATGCCCATCATCTTTCTCGGCGGAAGGTTTACGATTGCAATCGCTGTTTTTCCTACCAGTTCTTCCGGTTCATAATACTCGTGAATACCGCTTAAAATCGTGCGTTTACGGTCTGTTCCGTCATTCAGAGTGAACTTTAAAAGCTTCTTACTCTTCGGAACTGCCTCACACGCTTCAATCTTTACGGCTCGAAAATCTGACTTGCTGAAAGTGTCAAAGTCAACGTTTTCTTCAAAAAGCGGTTCGATTTTTACATTGGAAAAATCAATCTTCTCAGCAGGTTTTTCCTCTGCTTTTACAGCCGGTGCTGCCTGTGCCGCGTTGTTTGCTTCGTTCTTAGCAGCGCCCTGGGACTTCATTGTCGGGAACAGAAGTACGTCTCTGATTGCCTGGCTGTCTGTAAGCAGCATAACCAGACGGTCAATTCCGTATCCGATACCACCTGTAGGCGGCATACCGATCTCAAGTGCATTCAGGAAGTCTTCATCTGTGTGGTTTGCTTCCTCATCACCAGCGTCAGCAAGAGCATCCTGTGCTTTGAAACGCTCTCTCTGATCGATCGGATCATTCAGCTCGGAATATGCGTTACACATTTCCCATGTATTACAGAAGAGCTCAAAACGCTCTACCTTGCTTGGATCAGAAGGTTTCTTCTTGGTCAGCGGAGAGATTTCGATCGGATGATCCATGATAAATGTAGGCTGGATCAGTTCTTTCTCACAGTACTCCTCGAAGAAGAGGTTGATGATATCACCCTTCTTATGATGTGCCTCATATTCAATATGATGCTCGTCAGCAAGCTTTTTAGCTGCCTCATCATCTGCTACTTCATCAAAGTCGATTCCTGCATATTTTTTGATTGCTTCATTCATTGTCATTCTGGCAAACGGCTTACCAAGATCGATCTCTACACCATTATAAGAAATCTTTGTGGAACCGCATACTTTCTCTGCCAGATAACGGAACATGGACTCAGTAAGTTCCATCATTCCTTCATAATCTGTATATGCCTGATAAAGTTCCATCAGAGTGAATTCCGGGTTGTGACGTGTATCAACACCTTCATTACGGAATACACGGCCAATTTCATAAACTCTCTCAAGTCCGCCGACGATCAGTCGTTTCAGATAGAGTTCCAGTGAAATACGAAGCTTAACATCTTCGTTCAGTGCATTGTAATGTGTTTCAAACGGTCTTGCAGCTGCTCCACCTGCGTTGGAAACCAGCATAGGTGTTTCTACTTCCATGAAGTCACGCCCTGCAAGGAAGTTACGGATTTCTTTGAGGATCTGGGAACGTTTGATAAATACGTTCTTGCTGTCCTGATTCATGATAAGGTCTACATATCTCTGACGATAACGAGTATCTGTATCTGTCAGTCCGTGGAATTTCTCCGGAAGGATCTGTAAACTCTTGGTTAACATAGTCATTTTTTCAGCGTGAATAGAGATCTCGCCTGTTCTTGTTCTGAAAGCAAAGCCTTCCAGACCGAAGATATCTCCAATGTCGGATTTCTTGAAATCTGCATAAGATTCTTCTCCGATAGCATCTCTTGCCACATAGACCTGGATATTTCCCTGCAGGTCCTGAATATTACAGAAAGAAGCTTTTCCCATGACACGCTTGAACATCATACGGCCGGCGATCGCAACGTGGATCGGGCTCGCATCCATGATTTCTCTTCTTTCTTCATAGTCCTTCTTGAGGACTTCTCTTGCCTGTGCTTCATCAAGACCTTCTACAGCCGGAGTCTTGCGGTCTTTTAAGATCTCTGCCTCATGTGCTTCATAGAGATTCTTCACCTCAAGTGAATGATGTGTCTGGTCAAACTTTGTGATCTGAAACGGGTCCTTTCCATTTGCCTGCAGGTCTGCAAGCTTTTCACGACGAACCTTCAGCAGCTGGTTTGTATCCTGCTTCTTCTGCTCTGCCACTTCTTTGGCCTCCTTCTGTTCTTTTGATTATTTATACGTTTCTCTGGATTTCCAGAACTTTATATTTCATAATACCCATCGGCATCTCAACTTCTACAACATCACCTGTGTGTGCACCGATTAGTGCTTTACCTACAGGAGATTCATTGGAAATCTTACCTTCCAGGCTGTTTGCCTCTGTAGAACCGACAAGTTTTAATTCCATCTCTTCTTCAAATTCGTAATCATATACTTTTACTTTGCAGCCAACGCTGATTCTGTCAAGGTCCACTTCATCCTCAACTACAACCTCTGCGTTCTTAAGGATCTTCTCGATTTCTTCGATTCTTGCTTCGATATCTCTCTGCTCATCCTTTGCAGCATCATACTCCGCATTCTCGGACAGGTCACCCTGCTCTCTTGCTTCTTTGATTTTTTCTGCAACTTCTTTTCTTTTTACTACTTTTAAATCATGCAGTTCATCTTCGAGACTTTTGAGACCTGCATATGTCAATAAATTCTTCTTTTCTTCCATAATCCTTACACCCTTTCAAAATAGCCGGATACTCATTGGATATACTCTCCCAGAATCATCATACCGCAAAAAGGGCAGACTTATTCTAGGATATTCACAATTCCTGTATTATACCGAAATCTATATGCCTTGTCAAGGACAAAAAAGGCTGGAAATCCGCGATTAACCGCGAAAATCCAGCAATTTTTCAAGTTCTTCATAACTGCTTACGAGATTGGAGTCCCGGCGCAATCCTGCACTGTGTTTCATACCGGCTGTATACCATGCAATGTGCTTACGCATCTCACGAATTCCGGTAAATTCTCCCTTCAGTTCAATCTGCATTCTCGTATGACGAAGAATCATCTCTTTGATTTCTTCCCATGACGGCCTCGGAAGTAATTCCCCGGTTGTAAAATAATGGTTCATTTCCCGGAAAATCCATGGATTTCCTCTTACCGCACGTCCGATCATCACGCCGTCACAACCCGTTTCTCTGACAAGTTTTTCTGCTTTTTTCGGCGAATCCACATCACCGTTTCCAATAACCGGAATCGAAACCGCCTCTTTGATCCTGCGGATCGTATCCCAGTCTGCTTCCCCTGCATAGTACTGCTGCCGTGTCCTGCCATGAACTGCTACAGCTGCTGCGCCGGAATCCTCGATGATCTTCGCAATTTCTACCGGATCCACCGGATATCCCTCAAAACCAATACGGATTTTGGCTGTTACAGGCTTTTTTACCGCATGAGAAACCTGCGTCACAATCTCACGAATCAGCTCCGGATTCTTGAGAAGCGCAGAGCCCTCGCCATTGTTGACTACTTTCGGCACCGGGCAGCCCATGTTGATATCCAGTATGTCAAAAGGCTGTTCTTCAATACTCTTTGCCACCTCTGCCATCAGATCCGGTTCACTTCCAAAAATCTGCATGGACACCGGATGCTCCGAAGAATCAATCTGCATCAGCGAAATCGTATTTTTATTATGGAAAGAAATTGCCTTCGCACTGACCATCTCCGTACAGAGAAGTCCTGCTCCCTGCTCTTTGCAAAGCATACGAAACGGAAGATCTGTCACACCGGCCATCGGCGCAAGGATAAACGGATTTTCCATCTCAACTGAACCGATTTTCCACTTCATCTCCATAAATCAGTTCCCTTTATCCACATTTTCCCCATCGTCTTCAATTGTTTCGCCGAGGAAAAATACCCGATAATACATTTCCAGAGATTCCAGAAGTTCTCTCTTCTCAGTCTGCAGTTTTTTGATTCGGAGAACACTGCCGATTTCATCATACCTTGCATCAGCATCGAGAGCTTCTGTCTTGAACTGAAGGCTTCCGTTCTCATCAAACTCCAACGTCAGGATACCTCCAATCTCTTCTGTATAAAGCACGCACATAATGTGCAGTTCCTGCTTTACAGATTCCGGCAGAGCATCAAAATCCTGATTAAAATAATATTTCTGCTCATAGGCGCTTGCACCGCAGAGCACAACATTTTCCTGATACATAAAAAATAACTCCTTATATTATACTTGCTCACACATAACTGTACAGTCCACGCACAGACACCTCACCGGAACACACCTTGCGGATTCTGCCATCTGCTACCCGCACCAGAAGTTCTCCTTCGCGGTCAATACCAAGTGCCACGCCCTCGTACGGATCCAGTTTATCCAGAATTCTCACCGGCTGGCATTTATTTGCAAGCATCATATTGTAATCATCGATCATCAGTGAAAGATCACAGGTCTGTACAAATTTCTCGTAGTTCTTTTCAAATTTGCCCATAACAAGGCCGATCAGAAGATTTCTGTCGTAAGTCTTCCCTGTTTCCAGATAAAGAGAAGTTGCTTTATCTTTGAGGTCTTCCTGAATTTCTGCCAGATTGACATTGATTCCGACTCCGATCACAACTTCCCGGATCTTCCCTTCCTCAATCCCCATCTCTGTCAGAATTCCACAGATTTTCTTCCTTGAAACTACAACATCATTCGGCCATTTAATAGAAACGTCCACCCCCAG
>ENA-OQRB01001460-OQRB01001460.1-human-gut-metagenome-genome-assembly--contig:-NODE-1460-length-13581-cov-4.298093_pt1 | contig 13581 bp, 11 predicted proteins | sample MGYA00243235_ERZ505100 | MGnify/ENA primary metagenome ERZ505100 (study PRJEB26097, sample SAMN02712145) | human gut metagenome | biome: Gut microbiome | host: Homo sapiens | place: Denmark...
GCTGATGATATAAAGGAACTTCAAGACATATTAAATGGAAAAGGCACCGGGAGGAAATAAGGCTTGACTCAATTTTTCACACATTTTTTTATAAGCAATATATCCATAAGTTTATCCCTGCTGCTACTGATATTTGTTCGATTCATATTCAGAAAACAGCTAACATGTAACGGCAGATACAACACCATATATATTGTGCTGTTTCTTCTCGTAATTCCATTTATCCCTGTAAATAATTCATTTATATTCCAGGCCATAGGTTTCATACGATCATTATTTCACAGAAGTACTTCTGCCGAAAATACAGTTACTCCTGTGCCTATCAATACCAGCCCTTCATTGAATGTGAATTGGATGAACGACTTTGCTATATCTGTAAACAGTACATCTACAATATATCCAAAGCTCCTTTTTATTATATGGCTTTCCGGAGTTTGCATATTTTCCATCCGTTTAATAGTGTCAGGCATATCACTATACAAGCTGAAAAAATCTGCTGTTCCAGTCACCGACGATACTCTCATATTGAATATATATTCGGAATGCCTTGAGCTCTGCAATGTGCGCAGATACAAACCGAAATTATATTCCTCCTCTGCTTTATCTGGAGCGGTCATTGTAGGTGTATTCCGCCCTGTTATATATATTCCACGGCAAATCAACGACTGCATATCCGATTACACAATAACCGACCTGAGACATATTTTGTTACATGAACTACAACATTTTAAACGCAGAGACAATGCCGTGAATATGTTTATCTGCATATTCTGCATACTGTATTGGTTCAATCCTGTTGTTATATACACATTACATACAGCAAGACATGACAGAGAAAAAGCATGTGACAATGATGTATTGCAGTGCCTCGGTCAAAGCTATGCTGTGAAGTATGGACAGACCATCCTCCGTGCGGCTGCAAGCAGATCCAGTAATTCATCATCGGTATCATTCAAGAGCAAAAGCAGGAAAAAATTACTTAAAACAAGGCTTCAGCTTATTGTTAATTTCAACCCTGTCACCAACAGAGAAAAACGAAAATGTATATATGCATTTTTCATTATCATATTGCTGATGACTGTATGTGCGCCATTATCTGTATATGCTCTGGATGATACACAATACAAGGATTTTGCCCCAGTGAATCTGGAATTCTTGGATCTATCCAGCTACTTTTCTGGCTACAACGGCTGTTTTGTGCTGTACGACAAAGGAAATGATAAATGGTTTATCTATAACCAGGACAGAGCTCTATGCCGCACTTCACCGGATTCTACATATAAAATATATGACGCAGTGATGGCTCTTGAACATGGCATCATAACTTCCGACAACTCATTTATGCGCTGGGATGGGAGCTCTTACCCTTTTGATGCCTGGAACACAGACCAGACACTTCGATCTGCCATGACCGGATCTGTAAACTGGTATTTTGACAATCTGGATGCAGCTATGGACCACACAGATGCGAAAAATTTTCTCGGTCTTATTGAATATGGAAATCAGAATATCAATTCAGCTCAGAACTGTTACTGGCTGGAATCCTCTCTGACTATATCCCCAGTAGAGCAGGTAGAACTGCTATGTCACCTGAAAAATAATGATTGGAAGCTGTCTAAGACAAATGTGGATACAGTCATAGAGTCCATGTTTATTGCAAACTCAGATGGAAAAAGTCTGTATGGCAAGACAGGTACCGGCAGAGTTGATGATATAAATATAAACGGCTGGTTCGTCGGATTCATTACATCTAATGATAATGATTACTTTTTCGCCACGAATATATCACTTTCTGAAAATGACAATCAGTTTTTATCAGCGGACGGACTTTCCGCATCGAAGATCTCTCTGTCAATACTGCGTGATCTTGGAATATATGCCTATGAATATCAGTCAGAATAAACCGGTATGTCACATTCCATCTTCTCTATATGATTTGACATATATTTGAAAGTACCATCATCTTCCGGTTTTACTGTAAGTGTATTTCTAAATGCAATGTCCGATCCCTTGTCAGCCCACACCGCATCAACAATAAGCGAAACAGTTCCATCATCGTTGTAGGTATAGTCCACAACCTCTCCGAATGGTGGGTACTGTTTTCCAAGGATGACATGGTATCTGTACGAATCTTTTTCTGGATTGTAATCACATTTATCCCTCAGCTCCGTCACAGTGACAGGGAACATTGACAACATAACAGACTCATATTTGTCTGCATCTATCCATCCACCATCAGGTTTCAGATTTTCACCAGTGTACAGTCTGTATATATCATCAAACATACACGGCACAAGTATATCTGATGCATTTGACTCATCCCAATCGATAACAAGCATATTGTAATTCACATAACTAAGCCCATACACATATTTTCTTGTCAGTTTCCTGCATTCATCCGTCAACGGACTGACTCTGAAATACTCCTTCAGCCCACCATGGGCTATTATATTTGAGTATGTATATATAAAGTAGCCTTTTTCTGTGAGTTTCATATCTTTTAAATCCCGTATGCCAGTCGCTATAAACTTCCAGTCACGATTCTCGTACTTTGCTGTGTTGAAAATCATCTGTATCCGGCTGTCATCATACGCAAATGTCATCTCTGTCACGCTTGCATCCCTGTTTACCCTATATACGCAAATGTAATCTCGCTCTCCACCATCTGTATAATTTCTATAAAAAGACTGAAATAGCTGATAATTATACATATTGGTATCATCAGCAAAACATATCAGTCCACTGCTTCCTAAGATATCTACTGCACCATATATTAAATCACTATTATCCGAAATATCTTCATCCTCATACAACTTTCTTATGGCATCTGACTGCAATATTCCTATTATATTTACTTTAACATTCTCCATTTCGTCATCGGATAACAGACTATCATCAATAACATTTCCATTCTGATTTATTGTGATGGTCTTATCTCCGTAGTGCTCCTGCCACTCTTTATCAGAAAGCCTGTCTCTGTACCAATATATCCCCTCTTTGCCCATCGTCAGAACATCATTTGACACATACTCAAATCCATCATTTTCTTTCTCCTTTATTGTAACTTTATGTGTAAATAATCTTCCACTCTCATCCTTCTCCGAAACAGCATTTACTATGAGGGTTATTGTTCCGTCAGCATTATACTCAGCATCCACTACCTCTGGAAATGGAACCAATGGTGTTACACTGTGATCAAACATCCCCCTCGTTCTGTACTGATACATTTGTCTGGACACATCATACACATTGACATGCTGAAGTACGTCTGTAGACACAGGCAAATACTCCTGAAACACCTTCTCGTATAACTTCCCTTCTATCATATATGTAACCCCCTCGTCCGAATAGGGACTAGACATACCATATTTCATTTTGTAAAGTGCTTCATAGATATCATAATAATTTATTTTGTTCATATCTGATTCATCCCAGTTTGTGGTAAATAAATTATTCGAATCATATCCAATCGTCTTGATATACTTTCTGTTAAGTACCCTTAACTTCTCATCCAGAGGCTCAACTCGTAATGCCGTATACGCAGAATCTCCGTCATATCCTCCCATCCTGTACCTCTCAAAAAATAGATATCCGTCTGTGTATTTCCATGTATAGGCCTTATAGTTTTCTTCATTTTTCTCAACAAAACAGTTATTCTCCCACACATAGAATCGCCTGGTTATCATCACATTGTTACCGCCTGATTTAAAATCAAACCTTACAAATGACTTATCATACATAACCTGCAGTATTGTACATCCCGCATCTCTGTTTTCAGCCACCTCTGATAAAAACATCTCCGCATTCTCTGCATTTGCCATATTGATCTGATTCTCCACATCCACAGCTATGTACCCCTTACTTCCCATCGATTCTATTACGGTCCTAGTCTGATTCAGTTTTTCTTCCTCGGTCTTGCATTTCATATCCTGACAGGATGAATATATATCATCCAAATCTGCAATAAACTGATTTTCATCAGATATATTAAAATCAATAACTGTCCGCTCTGCGTCTGCCACTGCATTTTTATTGGAACAACTGCATAGCAATATGGCTATGCCAACCAAAAGTAGCATACAATATAACTTCTTGTATATATTACACACGTAGTATTTCAAGATAAAAAAATATAAGTTCATCATATCAAAACTCCTTTATAATAAATATTACATTTGTAGTATTTATTATAAAGGAGTTTATTGCTGTGTCAATACTAATTACTTATAACTTCGCCCTAAAATAAGTAACTCCCGGCAGCACTGAAACATTCGTTCCGATCCAGACGTTATCTCCCACTGTGATAGGCAAGGCAATCTCTAAATGTAACTTTTGCTCCATCATCATATATACTACAGCTTATACTGCATGAAATTACCATTATGAACAAATCCGAAATCCGTATACAATTTAACACCCATGTCAGACGCCGTGATCTGTATCGTTCCACATCCATAATCCCTTGCATCATTTACAACACGGGATAACAGTTCCTTTGCAATGCCCTTTCTTCCATTACTTGCATCCTCCATTCCAGAATCCCTTTTTCCTCCAGGATAGGTAAAAACGTTATTCTTGTTACATTTATTCACTCTTCACCAGTTCATCTATCAGCTCTATAGCCTCTCTGATCATGCCGTCGCAGTGCACTTTCTTGATTCCGCCCTTTTGGGCATTTGCCTTTAACAGATCGGCACAATCGGTCATGCCATTGTGGTTATCTGCTATCCTGCGTCTGAACTGATTTATCACGTATGGATTCTCAACGCCCAGAGCGCCAAGTACCATAAGTCCTCCTGTGATCGCACCACAGGTTGAACCACACTTCATGCCACCACCGAAATTAGCACTGAGTTTTGCCGCCATATCTCCTGTTATTCCGAGCTCGTCCGCGTAAGCCCGCAGAATGGTCTGCGCACAGTTATTGACCATCGGTGTCTCGTTTCTTATCTCCATAGCTTTTTCTACGTGTTTATTCATTGCTGCTTCCTCCAATCCATAAACCTAATTCCTATTATATCATTATACATTATTTGTGATAATATCAAGTTTTTGATGCTTGTATTTTTTTCATCCAAATCTATTCTATTAGTGACAATATTGTATCTTTCAATTGTCAAAACTCTTCCTTAAATAAAAATTTTTAGTTATACATAAGAAATCCAGGAAAGACATATATCCTTCCTGGATCAATTATTCCTGAAAAATTTTTCCTTGCCCTCGCTCACTGATAATCTTCCTGCTGCACAGATACGTTATAAGGAAATATCCGCCATATATGATTACCACGATGGCAGCCGTGATTCCGATAGCACCTGCTATATCATACGCTCCCATAGTGTCAAGAATCTTCGTGCTGACCATCATTCCAAATACCGAATGGATTATGGCGAGAGCAAGTGGGAATACGAAGAATAGTCCCATCTGCGAGAAAAGGGCCTTGTTGATCATGTGCTGATCCACGCCAAGCTTTCTGAGCATCTTGTATCTCTCTATGTTGTCTGTACTCTCTGAGAGCTCTTTGAGTGCGAGGATTGCTGCACCGGATATGAGGAATATGAGTCCGATATACATACCTATAAATGTTGCGATAGCTACAACTCCCACGCTGGCTGCCTTAATACTATCTTTAGTGTTTACTGTGATAAGTCCGCAGGTCACATCCTTATTCGATACCTTATTTATAATCGTATCGCTATCCTGTATGGCATCTATGTCCTGATCGGCATACTTTCCGATGAAATACTCTTTCGCGAACTGTGCACCTTCAATGGCTGAATCCGGCACGATAAACACACCTGTGTTGAGGGGCTGAGTGGCAAGCTCTATATCACCATCTATACAATACGAGATAACCGGTTTAAGCTTGTTGCCATATACCTCTATCTCTTTTCCCTCCTGAAGTCTCTCATCACGGATCTTAACGAATATTCTATAATTTGCCAGGATTGCATACTCGTCATCGGCAAGCTGGATCTCCGCTTTGTCATAAATCTTTGCCACCTTGTTGTAGTCAGACTGTGATATGATCTCCTCCGTTCCCTCAAATCTAGACAAAGCGTTTACATCTATTTCAAGAGAATCAATCAAAGCCTCATCTCCCAGATAGTTTCTGATTGTAAGTGTAGGACATGTATATGTGTGTACGTCAACGTAATCTGAGAAGTATGATCCAAGATCCACATTATTTTCACTATATACATCTTCTATGCTCTTTCCATCAGTCACCTCAAGTTTCTTCAAAAGATCATTTGTCTCGCTGTCATTACCCATCTCGTCCTCGTCATAATAGATTGAATCACTGCTCTGGGTTTTCGATATACTCACATCCGCTCTTGCGTACTTTGCAATACCCTCATTTAAGGAATTCTTCACTGCAAGCGCTGATGAAAGCACACATATTGTCACAAAAAGCATCAGACAGATGACTGATATTGAAAGTACATTTGTGTTGACACGGCTGCTCATCTGTCTGACGACAAATGAATTGAGTCCCTTATAGTACACATTCTTCATGGACGACACGATCCTGAAGAGCATTCCGGACACTGACCAGAAGAAAAACACCGTTGCAACGCATCCGACCACGATCCACTTGTAGAGATCATTCATGTACATGTCATTTATATCGCTAATTACCGCATGATAAGCATATCCAAGTGATACAGCTGATATCAGGAACACGATAACTGATACCCATGGATTCTTGATCTTGACATTCTCAGACTTTCTTCCATTCTGGAAAAGGTCAATGAGCTTACATTTGCAAATGATAAATGTGTTGAAGATTATAACCACCACATATATGATTGCAAAATACAGACAGGTCTTGGCAAATGCGCTGCCGGAGAATACAAAGCTGTATGATGACATATCTGCATCGAACATGTTTGCAACGAGTACACTTGTGAGCTGTGAGATCCCTATTCCGGCAAGAAGTCCTACCACAAGTGATACAAGTCCGATGATTAGTGTCTCGATGAAAAGCATTGTGGACACCTTGCGTTTTCCCATTCCAAGGATGAGGTACAGACCAAATTCTTTGTTACGCCTCTTCATCAGGAAACGGCTTGCATATATGATGAGAAATCCGAGCACAAATGCGATGAACACACTGACACCCGCAATCATCTTGCTCATGAGCTGCACGACCTGTCTTGTGTCAGCCGATATCCGGAGCATGGCGGTCTGCGTCTCTATGGCATTGAACACATAGAAGATTGCAACACCGAGTACCAGAGTGAAGAAATATATGGCATAGTCCTTTATACTCTTCTTCATATTTGATACGGAAAGCTTAAAGAGCGTCATTCAGATCACCTCCAAGCAGTGTCACGACATCTATGATCTTATTGAAGAACTCTTTTCTGGTATCTCCTCCTCTTCTGAGCTCGTGGAACACCTTGCCATCCTTGATGAAAAGGATCCTGCCTGCATAGCTGGCTGTAAATGAATCGTGTGTTACCATGAGTATCGTTGTCATGAGATCCTCATTCAGATGCTTAAGTCTCTCAAGCAACAGCTTTGCCGACTTGGAATCGAGTGCTCCCGTAGGCTCATCCGCAAGCACAAGCTTTGGATCAGTGATAATGGCTCTTGCAGATGCTACTCTCTGCTTCTGACCGCCCGACATCTGATACGGATACTTCTTCAGAACACTCTCGATCTCAAGCTCCTTTGCAACAGCCCTGACCTTCGCATCTATCTGTTTTGCAGGCACATTCTGTATTGAAAGTGCCAACGCAACATTCTCATACGCCGTGAGTGTATCGAGGAGATTGAAATCCTGGAATATAAATCCCAGCTCCTCTCTCCTGAACTCGTTGAGCTTATTGCCTTTGAGTGTTGTGATATCCTTGCCGCCCACATAGATGTGTCCGCTGCTCACTTTGTCTATAGTGGAAACGCAGTTAAGCAGTGTCGTCTTACCACTTCCCGATGCGCCCATGATAGCGACGAACTCCCCTGTCTCCACAGCGAATGATATTCCATCTATGGCCTTTGTCATATTGGATTTGTTTCCGTAATACTTCTCAATGTTGTCAATCTTTAATATTGTTTCCATTGAAATGCCTCCTCAAATGTTTGTTTATTACTGCTCTCACCATTGAACATATTTGCAGTTTACACATTTTGAAAGCAATTGTCCTTTTTCCATTATTACCTAACATTACAATTCTGTAACCTTGGGGACGTTCACCCGATCTGGTATCCCACTATCGAAAAATGCAATTTTTATATCATCCAATCTTGTATATATCATTATGCCCAAATACTATACTCACATCTGTGTATTCGTCCACCTTTGACGCTATATTCAGCTTATGTCCCAGCTGCCTGCACAGATTGTCTATTATATAAAGGCCCATACCTGTGGATTTCGCATGTTTCCGCCCATTTTCCCCGGTAAATGACTTCTTGCACACAAGTGGAATATCAGACTGTGGTATACCTATTCCATTATCCCTTATGTGCAGAGCCTTGCCGTCACCCACCGGTTCAACCCAGATCTCTATAGTCTTTTCCTGTCCTCGGTCTATATACTTGATGCTGTTGCTCACGATCTGATTTACTATAAACTCAAGCCATTTTGAATCCGTCACAACACATTCATCCACATCATGAACATTCAGCGATATGTCACCATCAAGCAGCATATCCTTATTCTTCACAGCCACCCTTCCGATGACACTCTTAAGATTTGTCTCGGCAAATCTGTAATCTGCCGATGCATGCTCTGCCCTCACATAGTAGAGAACCTGATCTGCATACGCGTCAAGCCTTGCGACCTGATCCGCATATTTTCTCGGGATCACATCCCTGTTGTTGTGGCACATGAGCACCAGACTGGCTATCGGAAGCTTTATCTCGTGAACCCAGATCTCTATAAAATCCTTGAAATCCTCCACGCTGTCCCTGTACTTTCTCACATTCTCAGTCATGGACTTGTTGATGTCGTACATAGCTGAATACACTAGCTTTCCCTCGTAGAAGTCAGGCTCGTCCAAAGTGTCAAGTATGAGATACTTCTGATCCAGTTCATCCAGATGTCCAACCAGACTGTTGTAGAACTTATATTTTCTCAGATAATCGAAAGCGATAACCGAGACGACAAATATCACAGCCACTATGACGAACATAATTCTCATCTGTAACTGTGAGTGAAATGCCATCATGAGCAGATATGTGAATATCACAAATCCCGCATATCCCGCAATTATTCCAAGTTTATCCTTTATATACAAGCCAAATTTCATTTTGCCAAATTACTCCAATCTTTTGTCGCTGTAAATGATATATAATCCCACTTACCTGTCATACAAGTCGGTATCCCTGCTTCTTCCTGGTCTCTATGGCATCATCATATCCAAGATCCGCCAGTTTTCCTCTGAGCCTGCTGATGTTCACCGTGAGTGCATTGTCATTTACAAACTCATCATTATCCCACAGGTCTGTCATGATATCATCCCTCGACACTATCTTTTCCCTGTTGGCAAGCAGCAGCTGGAATATGATCATCTCATTCTTGGTGAGAACCATCTCCTGATCACCTTTGCTGATTGTCCCCTTGCTGAAGTTGACCTCCGCATCTCTGTACGATGCCGTATTCTGGCTGCCCTCCATGCGCTTGAGCACCGCCGCTATCCTAAGCAGAAGTATCGTTGGATTGTATGGCTTTGTTATATAATCATCCGCGCCATAACTCATGGACAGCACCTCATCCATCTCGGAAGTCCTGCTTGTGACCATGATGATAGGCACATCAGATTCCTTTCTTATCTCCTTCACAAGGTTTCTGCCGTTAATCCCCGGAATATTGATATCCATGAGCACCAGATTCGGTGCCGCTTTCAATATATCGTCCTTTGTATTGTCAAAGTTCTTAAGACTCTCAGCCTCATAGCCCTCGTTCTCAAGTATCTGCACAAGCTCCTCACAGATGCTCTCGTCATCTTCCACCACAAATATCTTTTTCATCTTTATTTCTCCATTTCCTATTTTCCATTTAGGCAATTACGAAACCCTTAATCTATTCAACATGCAAGAAGATGTTTAGCATTACCAAATCAGGGGAATACGAAGTCGCCGGTACTTAGATGGCACGTTAGTGACATCTTTAGTACCGTTGCAGACTGAGTTAAGCGAGAGCGACCCCTGATCGGTATGCTAAAACATCTCTTGCACATTCAGCGTATTTAAGTTTCGCAATTGCCTATTTCCCCATTTTAAGTGGCATGTCCACCAGCATCCTCGCCCTGTTGTAGACATTCCGCTTTGAACCGCTGGAATCCATATCACAGCTCACTATCATGCCCTGCGGCAGCTTCTTCTGAAGCGAAGGGTACAAACCTCTTCCGCAGGTGTGATTAGGCATACAGCCAAATGGCTGAACCGCCAAAACCTTTGGACACTCATGGAGTATGTGTCCCGTTATCTCCGCGCCGATGAGCCAGCCATCTCCTGTTTTATATCCCCAGCTCACATATCCTTCAGCCTCACGCTTCATCGTGAAGAAATCCTCCATGGTATAGAACCCATATTTTCTAAGCGCCTCTATCATTGCTCTCTGCAGGCTGCCGAAGAACTTCAGCCCCGCCTTGTAAAGCAGAGATTCAAATGTCATATTGTCTGTGAGGTGTGAATCCATATAGTACATGGCATACCATGAAAGCCCATTTGTATGGCTCTCACATCCATTTGACTCAAGGAACTTTATCATATCCCAGTTGCCCAAGTGGCAATACTTTATGTACAGCTCTCCCACTATCCCCACTCGCTGTTTCCTCTTATCATGCAGCTTTATCCGTGAAAAATCCCTGGCTATACTGACAAAGTTTCGTTTCATCCTGCCGAGAGTCAGATTCTTTCCATCTTTCAGATCTCTGGACAGGATATCTATCCACTTCTGCCAAACCTTTTGCGACTGCCCCTTTTTCACCTCATTTGGCCTTGTCTGATTGAGGAGCAGCATGAGTATATCTCCGTAGAAGAGTCCGAACAGGGCTCTACACACCATGAATGGCTGCACGCGCATCTGGCATTCCTTCTCCAGCCCCTTAACATTCAGAGACAATATCTTTGCCCTGTCAAATCCTGCCTTTCTCACCGACTCCTTTAACACATGTAGGTAATTAGCTCCCCTGCAGGCATCCCCCGCCGTCGGCATGAGAAGTCTTGTCCGGTTGATGTCATACTTGCCTGACTGCAGTGCATCTATCATCTGCCCGGCATTTAACACAATCGGATAACACATATCATTGTTCACATACTTAAGTCCCACATCCGTGATATGATCCTCATTTGACAGTATGACCGGATGATAATTCTTCGAAAAAAAGGCGTACTTTATCAGAGGAAAATGCGCATCCAGCATGGCTGGGATCAGCAATATATATTTTTCATTCCATGCGTTCTCGTCTATCTTATACATAATTTACTCCCCATATACTTTGCAGTGATATAACGTGTTTGTAGCACTTTAATTATATATTATAACTTCTTTTGCATGCACCTAGCCACTGTTTACTAATTAATTATGTTAAACTTATTTTTTGATATAACAAAACACAGGTACTATATAAAATGTCACACCCGTTACAATGGTTTTAACATCTTATATAGCACCTGTGTCTCAACGCAAATATTTTTATAGACTGCTAGAGCATAGGCTGGGAACTGAACTATCGATGATTTTCCCGGTTCTTGTTCTTAAGTTTATTCCAGAATACTCTTTGCAAGCTTCTGCTCCTCATCAGTAGGCGGGTCGATTCCCTCAAGCTTATATGGTATTCCAAGTCTCTCCCACTCAGGGATTCCGAGCTTGTGATATGGAAGTACCTCAACTTTATCTACAGTCTTAAGAGTGTCTATGAACTCCTTAGTCTTTCTCAGATCATCCTCATCAGTTGTGATGGTTGGTACCAGTACGTGTCTGATCCACATATGCTTACCCTGATCTGACAGATACTGTGCAAGATCAAGTATATTGCTGTTGGAGAATCCTGTGAGATCTCTATGCTTGTCATCATTGATCTGCTTGATATCAAGCAGGAACAAATCTGTGAGGTTCATCAGCTCATTGAACTTGGAGAAGAATGGCTCCTCCCTTGTAAATGGATTGCCGGCTGTATCTATTGTTGTATGAATACCTTCAGCCTTTGCAAGCTTGAAAAACTCGATGAGGAAATCCATCTGAAGCAGCGCCTCACCACCGCTCACTGTTATACCACCACCGTTTTTCCAATATGGCTTATAGCGGAGCGCCTGGTTTAACAGGTCCTCAGGGGTCCTCGCCTCAATCTTGACGCCCTTATCCTTCAGCAGCTTTGTATTCTCTTCTATCTTCTTCTCAAGTTCTTCTCTCTCAGCATCGCTTGTTTCATCTGAGTAAAGCTTACTATAGTCTGTCACAAGATTCCATGTCTCTGGGTTGTGACAATATTTACATCTCATCTTGCAGCCCTGTAAAAAAACTACAAATCTTATACCTGGACCATCTACTGCTCCAAAGCTCTCTGTCGAATGGACATATCCTAAAACCTGTTTCTTTTCAGACATATTTCACCTCTAAGTTCTTCCTATTCAAATACAACTCTCAATTAATGAAAGTAATTACAAACAAAACTACATGTCTATTATCTCTTATAAAAATGATATAAATGCATATTCTTAAAAAAAGTCCCGGAGAGGTTATCCCCGGGACCATGGTTCTTGTTATATCTGACAAAGCATCTATAACTTCACTAAAAATCCAGCGTCAGCTAAGAATTAAAGTGAGTCATGGAATGTTCTGTTGATAACATCGAGCTGCTGCTCACGTGTAAGTGATATGAACTTAACAGCATATCCTGATACACGGATTGTGAAGTTAGCGTACTCTGGCTTATCTGGATTCTCCATAGCATCAAGGAGCTTATCCTTACCAAATACGTTTACGTTCAGATGATGAGCGCCCTGATCGAAGTATCCATCCATTGCGCTTACAAGCTTTGTAGCTCTCTCTTCCTCATCATGTCCAAGTGCTGATGGGTTCATTGTCTGTGTATTTGAGATACCATCCAGTGACCACTCATAAGGAATCTTTGCAACAGAGTTAAGTGATGCAAGAAGTCCTGATGTCTCAGCGCCGTAGCTTGGGTTAGCACCTGGTGCAAATGGTGTCCAAGCACGTCTTCCATCTGGAAGGTTACCTGTGTACTTACCATAAACTACGTTAGATGTGATTGTAAGGATAGATGTTGTAGGCTCTGAATTACGATATGTGTGTCTCTTCTTGATGTCTGTAAGGAACTCATGAAGAAGCCATACACCGATGTTATCAGCTCTGTCGTCATCGTTACCATACTTAGGGAACTCGCCTTCGATCTCGAAGTCCTCAGCAAGTCCTGTCTCTGCGTTACGGATAACCTTAACCTTAGCGTACTTGATTGCTGACAGTGAGTCGATTACGTGTGAGAATCCGGCAATACCTGTTGCGAATGTACGACGTACATCTGTATCGATAAGTGCCATTTCTGCTGACTCATAGTAATACTTATCATGCATATACTGAATCAGGTTCAGGATATTTACATAAAGTCC
>ENA-OQRB01001471-OQRB01001471.1-human-gut-metagenome-genome-assembly--contig:-NODE-1471-length-13513-cov-4.682494_pt1 | contig 13513 bp, 12 predicted proteins | sample MGYA00243235_ERZ505100 | MGnify/ENA primary metagenome ERZ505100 (study PRJEB26097, sample SAMN02712145) | human gut metagenome | biome: Gut microbiome | host: Homo sapiens | place: Denmark...
GGACGGATCACGCATCATCGAATTGGGAGCATATTTCTGTTCTTCGGTCTGTTTAGTGAAATAATTATAATAAGGAGTCTTATTTCCTATTTCCGGTTTCAACCATGAACCTGCGATACTATCCCAATGATAGCCGTCATAGCTGTAAAGATAATGTAACCCGTCCAATGCCGGCTCACGATGAGAAGTGAAGATATAGACTTCCTTTTCGGGTTTTGTACAAGCTGTAAAAGCCAATAAGGCAAAAACGAAGGAAAAAAACATCGTATTCTGATCACCGGATGTCCAATGGGCGGAGCTACCATGAAAGTAGTAAAAGCAATTGAAGAAAATGGCGGTGTGGTAGTTGTTTTTGAAAACTGCTCCGGTGCAAAGAGCGTAGACAGACTGATTGATGAGAATAATCCGGATATTTACGAAGCAATTGCAAGACGTTATCTGAATATCGGCTGTTCTGTTATGACTCCGAATCCGAACCGTTTTGAATTGTTGAATGAATTGATCGACGAGTATCAGGTAGAAGCTGTTGTGGAAATGACTCTTCAGGCCTGTCATACTTATAATGTGGAAGCCGGTAAAGTTGGCAGATTTGTAAGAGAAGAGAAAAAGATTCCTTATCTGCATGTGGAGACAGATTATTCTCAGTCTGATGTTGGACAGCTAAATACACGTATTGCAGCTCTGATAGAAATGTTATAACTGTGAAGATATTATAAGATTATAGAAAAGGCAGGTATTTTTCATACCTGCTTTTTCCTGTAATACTCAAAGTTAAAAAAGAACTACATTTCTATGACTTACGTTTTTTCTTTGCTATTTTTTCTGTCCAAACAGGAATCCCATATAGCGCACAAACGTATATACTACTAAAAGTACTGCAATTACTGTTTCAATCAGCACTACATATTTTAAAAACGGAAGAGGTTTTCCCATGTTTGCAGCGCATGCCATAGTCTGTTTGGATGCAATTGCACTGATTACAAATGGGAATGTAAATGCAGCATAGCTTGGGTAAAACGGCATTTTCAGATATGTAATTGCCTTTACCAGTGAAAAAATATAAATTGCGGTTGCTGCTGCCAGCATTCCTGTAAGAAAGCCATATGACTTCGGCATTACTGACTGTACATATCCGGCAATACAAAGACTTGTCGGTGCTGCGTAAATGCAGATGAGCGGTTTTGCGGGATCTGGTACTTCTTTGAATTTTACGTATCTGTAGGTTATCAGAATCAGAAGCAGGATCAGTGTGACAAAACCAAACCAGAATGCTGCTGTTCCGATAGAGGCTGCCTTTTCATAAGCAGGGGCTGTAACAGATGCTACTACAATTCCTACATATACAATAAAATAGCTTGCGAAAACTTTTGGCATCTGTAATTTCAGTAAGAATTTTACTGTAAAATATATGATCAGAATTATATGGAGACAGATTGCCAGAAGCCAGATAAAATAAGCTGCTTTGCCGATAAATGGTTTTACATAAACACTGAGAAGCATTAAAGCCATGGGAAATGTTCCGGATACGCTTGCCATGATGGGATTCTTCATGTCTTCCCTGACCATTTGTGGAAACATGATTAATTTCAGTAAAACAAGTATGAGCAAAAATGCTGCCAGGATTCCGCAGATATAGCGGATTCCTTCTGAGTAACTCTGTAAGAGATTTCCCAGTGCCGCCAGACCAAGCATTACACCGCAAAGCGGGATAGGAATTTTTTTAATTGTGTTTTTCATTGTTGTCTTATCCTTTCCTGTTATATAAGCAGATATTTGTGATTAGTTTTGCTGCCTGATCATAGTCAAATATCTGCCCGCAGTCTGATTTGACTAAATTTCTTCAATGGTACGTCTCTCTGCCGGTTCATCAATCTCATCCTGATTTTTGATTCCCAGCTCGCGACAGACAATCTGGGCTACTTTCCATGCACATAACCCTGTAAAATAGATACACTGTTCTTTGTGTTCGCCCTGTCCCATATTGAATTCTTTTGTCAGAATACGACAGCAGATTGCATTTTTTCCATTTGCTTTTTTAAACCAGTCGTGAAGTTCATGTGTCAATTCCATACATTTGATACTCTTTGGATCTGTTGGACCATTTTGTCCGGTTCTGCCAAAAAACATTCCCAATGCAAGAATTCCTCCGTTAAATGCACCGCAGATACATCCTGATTTTCCTGCTCCTACTGCCATACCAGATGCCATTGCGATAACTTCTTCGGGAACGTCAAGTTTGAATTCCTCTCTGATCGCACTGATCAATGCTTCGCAGCAATAATAGCCGCCTTTAAATTTTTTTTCTGCTGCCCGCTGAATTGCTCTTGGACTTGCTTCTGTTACTCCGATTTTCATAAGTAACTTCCTCCCTTTTTTATTTACAGTACTTTTCTGATATTCCGTATTTTCCTAAAAATATTTAAGGTACTGCCAATAAACTTATTATACTCAAAACTTGTCTGGATTTGAAATTCATTGTGCAAATAAATACCAGTGTTTTATTTGTTTTATCTATAAATAATAATGCCCCTTTTATGACAGATAAGGGATATATGAGGTATCAAAGCCTGTAAAGTATGTCATAATGAACAGGGCTTTTCTGACATTCATGACCATTAGACAATATGTCATTCCGTAATTACAGAAACATTTCCGTCCAGTGGTATATTAATATTAATTAGTTGAATTGATACTTTTATATTATCTGGAGGAGAAGAATGAAAAGTAATTACAGGATTTTTACAGCAGTTTTTTTATCGGCGGTTCTGACAGCTACAGCTCCGTTAACAGTATGCGGGGCGGAGGTTTTTTCAGCGGGAGAATCTTTCAGTGATGGGACAGGGAGTATTCCTGCCATATTGACAGATATGGTTCTGCCGGGTGGAGAGATTGGAGCGGAATATCAGGTACAGCTTGAAGCTGATACAGATGTGAGCTGGAGCCTGGAGGAGGGAAGCAAGCTTCCGGCGGGACTTACGTTGTCTTCCGGGGGAGTGATCAGCGGAACACCGCAGGAGGAAGGGAGTTTCAGCTTTACTGTACAGGCGGACAATGGTATTGGAGTTTCTTCACAGGAACTGAGCCTTTATGTTGCACAGCGTGAGCAGGAACCTGTTATAAAGCAGTATGAGCTGACATCAGGTACTGCTTTGATCGATCTGGGAATTCATGCAGAGGGAGAACAGTCACGTAAGCGGTTATTTCTTTATAATGCAGGAACAGATTCGCTTCATCTCTCTGATTTTCCGCAGAGCAGATATTTTGATTTTTCCTACGCACCGATTTTCGATACAAATACGGATGAAGAAATGCAGCCCGGAAGTTGTGCGGCTGTGGACATTGATGATAAGAAGAATCTGCCTGCCGGAAATTATGAAGAGACAGTGACATTTGAGACAAAAGAGGGTGCTTCCTGTAAGGTTACTCTGAAAGTAATTGTGGGAGCTTCCTCTGAAAAAGATTATGAGCTGAGTATAGAAACAGGTACAGAAGAAGAGTTTACAGAAAGCGATTTCTATGACCCGGAATTTCGTGTGGAGAAGTATGTAGTGGTCAGAAATTCAGGAAAAAAGGAAACCAGAATACGGGTAGACACTTCCGGTCTTAAGAACTTTGAAGTAGATGACCAGATGGCAAAGTGGACAGAAGATTATGAGGAACAGGATTCCAAAAAGCTGCTGAAACCGGGAGAAACGCTTTATTTTTATATATTGCCGAAGCAGGAATACGGAATTTATGATGAAACGTTTGCATTTCTCGCAGATGACGGAAGCAGATATCCTCTTCATGTTACAATGAACAGAGAGAAGAATCCGACAGAAAAGAAGCAGCTGGAAATTACTGAAAAGTCTGCCGGGGCTTTTCCGACAATGCAGTGGGGTTATAAGACACTTCCGGAAGCAAAGACATATATTCTGAAAAATGTTACTGACACAGATATGAAGCTGTCTTTTAACCGCAGTAAAGAATGCAGTGTGTCATTGTCCGGAAATGCTTATCTGGCACCTGGGGAGAGCACAGAACTGAGACTCTTGCCAAAACTGGGGCTTTCGGTGGGAAAATATAGTTTTCAGGTGACTGTGACTGCGAAAACAGTGGCAGGAGAACACCTGACAACGCAGAATCTGTATAATTCTTTTATTGTAGGAGACCGGACTTATCAGGGACTGGCAGATGCTGTTGAGCCTGTGACCGGAATTACCAATGGCACAGAAAAAACAGCTGATGCTTTGCATCTGCCAGATTGGCTGGAAGTTTATGGTGCCGAGGTGGATGGAAAGAAAACAACATTTTCTGCATCTGTGAAGTGGGATGTGGAGGATTGTGTGTATGATCCGAAAAGCAAGGCAGCTCAAAGTTTTACAGTGACCGGTCATCTGGAACTGAACGAAGATGAAAATAATGAAGGACTGGACACTGCCGTACAGATAATGGTACAGGTGGATGCATATCAGACATTAAACAGACCGGTTATTGACTTATTGAGAACCGGAGTGAGAACAAATTATGCAATGCTTTATCTGAGAGATCTTTCCAATGAAGCAGACGGCTATCAGTTTGTGACAGCCAAATCTCAGAAGGATCTGAAAAAGGGGAATTATACTGCGCAGACAAAAATTACAAATTCTGAACTGAATCAATATCCTGAGCTGAAGTATATTCCGGAGGGAACACATAGTCTTTATTGCAGGGCATACAAAGAGAACAGCAGCCATGTTATGGAATATGGGGAATGGTCAGACGGGGTTCCGGTTACGGTAAAGGTAAAGACTCCGGACGCACCTGTGGTTCAGAAGGTGCAGGTGAAGAAAAATGATGTCAGAATAGTACTTAACAGCAAGGGTGAGGAACCGGACGGTTACGATGTTGTTGCTGCCAGAAGTAAGAACGGAAAAGAACCATCGGATTATATAAAGGTAAAGAGTGGGTATTCCGGAAGCAGTAAAGAGCTTATCTTACGGGGCGTACCGGCAGGAACGTGGTATATTGGCGTACATGCTTATAAATATCTGAATGGGAGCAATACCAAAGTGCTCAGTAAATGGGCAGAGGTCAGGAAGGTAACTGTAAAAACAAGCCTTGTAACAGGAAAACCTGCTGTTAAATCAGCTAAGGTTTCCAGACAGGGAACAAAAAGAAATGTAACGGTGACGTTTACTGCTCCAAAGTCCTGTGATGGAACAGACTGGGTACTGGCAAAGAAAGTTTCCAAATCTGATGACGGCAGCTATACAGGTGTAAGCAGTTATGCTTATACAAAGAAAAATCAGACAAAAACCACGGTGGTCTTTAAAAGTGTGAAGCCCGGAGTCTACTACCTTGCAGGACGTGCCTATGTAAAAGGCTATGCAAAAAGTTATACGAAATGGTCGAAAATAAAGAAAATAGTTGTGAAATAAGCACTGTTGTCATTTGTTTCGCAGAGATTTCACTTTTAAGAAAAAAGATCTCCCTTTTACCAGGCGTTTATACCTGCTTTTTCCCGTAATACTCAAAGTTTACGGTACTGCCAATAAACTTATTATACTCAAATCTTGTCTGAATTTGGAGATAAATAATGTCCTTTTTATGACAGATAAGGGACATATGAGGCATCGAAGCCTGTGAAGTATGTCATAATGAACAGGAAAAGCACATTATGATAAAGGCAGTGACATTTTTAGTAAATGTAGAAAGGACAACAAAATGAAGCAGAAAAAGATTGTAATTATTATGGCAGGGATTTTAGCAGCAACGGCTGCTATGACTGGCTGTGCGGAACAGAATAAAACAGCAACACAGGTTGATTATACGCAGAATTCACAGGGGAAATCCGAACAGACAAAACAAAAAACAGCAGAAAAATCTCAGCTGGATAAAAAACAGGTAAATAAAAGTACATCCGGTGGAAAAGAAAATTCAAATCAGACTGCGGATAAGAAGACGAAAGTATTTGCCTCATCCAATAATGCGGGCGATGTACAGAATTCAGGGAATGATGCGGATAATACAGATGATTCACAGAATACAGATGATTCACAGAATACATACGTGGACAATAATTCATCTGAAAATAATGGCTCAACAGGCGACGGTGGCAATCAAATTGATCAGACAGCAGATCAGGCGATGATATATGACAGTGAGGGAAATGGAAGATTGATTTCTCAGGCTGACGATGGAAACTGGTATGACAGTGACGGAAATTGTTATGGAAGCTGGGAGGATATTGGGCGTGCTATGGATGAAGATGGTGTTACGGATCAGGATGGCAATAAATACTACTGGACCTGGACTGCACCTGATGATGCATCAGGAAAAGTAAGAGATCCGTATGACCTGTATTCCTGGGATCCGGGAACCAATTCCTATATACCGTTTCAGGCTGCGGAATCTGACTGTAGTCCTATAGGCAGAGGAAACGGCTGGTATTATTATGATGAAGACAGCGGCGAATATGTTCCGTGGTAAAAAATAAGAAAACAAAAGAAACAGTTTTGAAATCATTTTGATGGGTTTCAAAACTGTTTCTTTTTATATACAAGAAATAGTGAAGGGGCATATCCGGCAGAATCAGTGAAAAGAATTCTGCCGGATGTTTATCTGGTAAAGATCAGCTGATCAGTTTCAGGAAAGTATTTCTGTCACAGGTTCCGGAAACCGTTAAGCCCTGTGCCTTCTGGAATGCCTTTACAGCAGAGAGAAGTCCTGAGCCAAAGGTACCGGGAATCTCTACACCGTTTGGATCATAAGCACGTAAAAGAAGGAGAATCTCAGCGGCAGTTACCATATACTGTGTTTCACCATTTTTTACATAATGCTGTCCAAGAGCATTGTCTGTGTTTGTTCCCCAGATACCGTCTACATCCAGACCGGCACCATAATCCCTGTTCAGAGCTGTCTGAAGAACTTTAATGCCTGCTTTTTTGGTAGCAGCGTCTCTTTTTCCGGTAATAGAGATTCCGGCATTGGCGAATTTATTGGCATAACCCTGACCTTTGCGGATTTTTGCATTTCCTGCAGTTGGCTGAGGTTCAGGATCAGTAGTTGAAAAAAGCATTTCCTGATTGTTGCTTCGAGGTCAGAAAAATGCTTTTCGAGGACAAAAACACGAAAATTGTCGAATTGTAATTATATTTAATCCTGATTTTTCATAAATAAAAATCCTTTCCTTTGATAAAGTTTAACAGACGGAATTAAATATGTATAAGGATATAAATGACAAGCGACTAATCAAATTTGATATGTTTTATGACAGGAGGAATATAGGAATATGGACGAATATACAAAGGATTTGTATACCATGATGTTTTCTTTGCAGACTTTGCAAAATCAGGGAATTACAATCAGAGAAACTGTATATAAAAGTCTGGACAAATTACTGTTATGGAATAAAGAATCTGAAAACAGTAAATATCTCGAATTAGCGTTGCTTCATATGCAGGCTTATGCTAATATGGGATTTGCTTTAGATGAAGAAAATAAGACAATACGTGAGATATTAAAAAAGACAGGAAAGACCAGAGAAGACTTTTTCCCGAAAGGATATCTTCTTGGAAAGAGAATTAAACTGACCAAGTCACAGGTTCGTGGTATGATTGGAAGATGGAGACCTTCCAGAGACAGTCCGATGACAATCGGAGAACTGGTGGATGATATCATCAGAAAGGTAAAAAACCATGAGGAAGGCAGATACATTTATCAGTATCACAGAACTGATGTGACAACCAAAGGGGATATCGAGGTTTATGAGCTGGTCATCAATAAGGATGAAAGTTATTTTTATGATGTGAAGAAATTCAGATTTTATACATTCATGGAGGAATAATTGCTATGATAAGAATAATGATTCTGGATGATGACGAAATGTATCTGAAAAAAGAAAAGGATATCACAGAACAGTATTTTGCAGAGAAAAACGTAGATTGCACGGTAACGATATACCAGAATGTGGAATGGTTTCTGCTGGGATTGAATGAAGAAAAATTCGATATGTATATTCTGGATATCCGGATGCCTGGAGAAAACGGAATAGAGGCAGCGAGGGAAATTCGCAGACTTTATCCGGATCCGGTTATTATATTTATTACAAATTTTGTGGATTATGCAATAGAAGCATATGAGGTAAACACCTATCGTTATATCCCCAAAGAGTGTCTGAAGGAAAAACTTCCGCAGGCTTATGATGCGCTTCTTCCTGGAATTATGGAGAAAGAAGAGCGGTACTATATCATAAATAAAAGAAATGAAGTTGAAAAACTGGCATATTCTGATATTTTCTATATGAAAAAAGAAGGAAAATATGTCATTTTTGTGCACAGGCGTGGGGAAGTAAAGATCAGAGCAAGTCTGTCAACAGTAGAAAAGGAACTGAATTCAAAAGAATTTATTATATCTGACAGAGGATATCTTGCAAACATCCAACATGTGATGAAGATGAAAGGAAGGGATCTTTATATGCGGGACGGTAATATTATTACAGTTGGCAGAGAAAGATTCAAAGGTGTCAGAGAAGCAATTCTGAATTACTGGGGGGTATGAAGAATGCTGAAAGTTTTATTGTATGGACTGGCAACGTTTATGGAGACAGGGATAGGTGTCTGGATATTTAGCCAGACGTTTTCTGAACGAAGAATATTAGAAAAAAAATATTATGTTCTAGAATGGCTGTTGTATTCTTTGATTTTTTTTGGAATTTATAATTTTTCTGTTTCATTATGGCAGATTGATAAAAAAATAGAAAAATATGTCATAAAAGTTATTTGTATATACATAATTGGATTAATTGCAGGAATTATATATGATATTTTTTTTGTAAAGAAAAAGGAGATGGTCTTAAGAAGAATATTATATATCGGCATGATATTTTGGTTAACTGCTCAGTATTGGGCTGGATATCAATCGTTGTTAATGATTATTCTTGGGAGTGGAATAATTGTATTATATGTTTTTTGCTACTTTGATTGCACATTTAAACAGGCATATGTTTGGAATTTTTTCTATGCAGTTAATATAGGATTGATAAAAGAGGCTTATGTTGTATATGCAGGGGTGTTTAACCATAAACAGTGGGATGATTTTTATTCATATCCGAGAGGACATACATATCAGGAAGTTATATTTTGGATTTTAGGCTGTTTATTCATATTTTGGATAATTAAATTTATTTTGTCAGTAAACAGTATAAAAGGAATATTGCGTACACGTCTGAAGGAACTTTTTATTATTGGATTGTTAGAGTATGTTTTATTAATAGTTAGCATCATATACAAATTTGGTACGATTAAAAAGGAAAATTTTGTAATGACCGCATGTTTATTAGCAGTTAGTAATATAGCATTGATTGGTGTATATGTTAAGTTTCAAAAAAAGACCCTAGAAATGAGAAATCAGATTTTAGATATGAGATGCAAATTAATGGAAGAAGAATATGAAGAATTGAGAATGTCATATGACCGGTATCGGTGTTTGGTGCACGATGAAAAACATTTGCTTTTATATATAAAAGAATGCCTGGAAAATGGAGAACTGGATTCATGTATCACTTTTTTGAATCATTACAAGAGAGAAAGCATTAGATATAGTGGAGTAGCGTGGACAGGAATTCCAGAAATAAATTTTATGTTGAATATAAAAGTGCGAAAAATGGAAGAAAAGAATATTTTTTTTAAAGTAGATTCAAAAATAGAAAAAATTCCGATGAAAGACATAGATTTTGTTGTACTCCTAGGAAATCTTTTGGATAATGCAATAGAAGCTGCTGAAAAGTGTGAAGAGGGAAAAGGTAAAATTACGTGTATTTTTCGAAATATTAATGATATGTTTATTTTTAAAGTAAAGAATACAAGCATATATAAACCTTATGAAAAAAACACTAAATTTTATACAAGTAAAAAAGAGAAAGATGAGCACGGATGGGGGATTGAAAGTGTCAAACAAATTGTAAGAAAGTATAATGGTGAAATAGATTTTAAATATGATAAAGATTTTTTTGAAGTAGAAATAATAATTAGCGATAATACATAATGGGAGAGTGACGGTTATGAACGAAATGAATGATAAAATAATAGGAAATGTGGAAAAAGAATTAGATGAAATAGAGATAATAGATACGGAAAGTATAGAAGAGAAATTGTCTTTTATTGTATATGGAACTATAGTGTGTTGCTGAAATTGGATTATTTATGCAGAAAAAATCGAACTATGTTTCTTAAAATATTAATCTTAGATGTACATCGGCAGAAAAATTTTGGAAATCTAAAAGGAAGTACGCCAAAAGAACAATATGATTATTATGAAAAAAAATATCTTAACAATGCAACATATGTAAAATCTTTACTGCAGGAATATCCCGAGTTAAAACGTCTGCTTGAATTGAAAAATAACTCTATCCAGAGAGCAGAATGTGAAATCAGGAAATCTCTTTATGCAGAAAAAGAACAGATACAAAAAATATTCTGTGATGGAAGAAAGTTTTCCGGGACTGTGGGAATTTACATGTCGAAAGGCGATATACACAGAGGAGGACGAAGTGTGGCGAAGGTAGAATTGGATAATGGAACAATTCTGTACTATAAGCCACATAGTCTTGATAAGAATATAAAATATCAGGAACTTTATAACTATTTATGCAGAAAAACAGGAATTTCCTGCAGGACGGTACAATATTTATCTCATGATTCCTATGGATGGGAAGAAAAAATTGAGAATATTCCCTGTAAAAACGAAAGTGAGGTGGAGCATTATTATTTCAGAATGGGCATACATCTGTTTTTGGGATATGCCCTCGGAGCAACAGATCTTCATGGTGAAAATATTATTGCACATGGAGAATATCCTGTGATTATCGATATGGAGACATATCCGGGATATTTAAAACAACAATCAGAGAAAGACGGAAGTAGTGTAGAAGAAAAAATAAACAAAAGTACAGAGATAAAATTGGCAAATTCGGTTATACATACAGGAATGCTTCCTGTTCTCACATGGGGCAGAGGAAACAGAGGAGTTCTTATAAGTGCAATGGGAACAGAGGAAAAGATAAAAACACCGTTTAAACTTCCTGTGGTAAAGGATGATAAAACATCTGATATCCACATAGAATATGAACCTGTGGAAATGCAGATAAAGGAATGCATTGTAAGACTAAATGATCAGGTTATCAATGCGGCAGATTATACGGAATGCATTATCAGAGGATTTTGCAGAGCGTACATGGTGGCAATGGCAGATAAGAAAGTGGAGGTGATGTTGTCCGGCTTTTTTGACGGACGTTCCAGAGTTGTACTGCGGCATACCCAACAGTATGCAATGTATCTTATGGCTTCGTTTCATCCGGATTATATGAAGTCAAGAGAATGCAGGAAAGCTCTTTTGAATGTGATTCACAAAGAGGGGGAATCTTCTTTTATGAAAGAGATTCATGATTATGAAATTGACAGCCTTCTGGAAATGGATATACCCTGCTTTGAGATTGATGCGAACAGCAGATCTGTTTATGATGGAAATGGCGGAGAACATAAAGAATATCTGCCCTGTACTCCTTATGAGTCATGGCGAATGCATATGAAGCAGATGAGTTACTCTGATATGGAATGTCAGTGTGATTATATCAGGCTGTCCATGGAAATGCTGAAGGCATCTGATGGAAAGAAAAAGATGTTTCCGACCAGGATAAAGGGATATGACACAGATAAAGAGCGCAAAATATACAGTCAGATCAGAAAGATAGTTCATCGAATCTGCAGCAGAGCAATTATCCGGGAACAGAGCGCCGGCTGGGCGGGTCTGCAATTCTGGGATAATGGTCACTGGAATCTCAGATCAGGTGGAATATATTTATATGATGGAATATCCGGGATAGTCTTGTTTCTTGCAAAATATCTTCATGATTTTGAAGAAAAGAATGCAAGTGCAGAAGAAATTTATCATCTTGCTGTTTTGAGATTGAAAGCTTATACAGATGAAATACACAAAAAACAGATTTATGATAAAAATCTTCTGACAGGTATTGTAAATGGAGAAAGCTCGGTGGTATATACCTATCTTTATCTGTTTAAACTTACAGGAAAAAGAGTGTGGATGATTTATGCGGAAAAGCATTTCAGCATTATTGAGAGGGTATGGAAAGAAGATTCACAACTGGATTATCTGAGCGGAAATGCCGGAGCTATTGTAGTGGCAGTGATGTTATATAAAGAAACCGGAAATCTGAAATATTATGAAATAGCGGCAGATATGGAAAAAGATTTGTGGAAGAAAGGACAGGAAACCGGAAATGGATACGGATGGAGATTAAAAGGAACAGACGGACCGCTGGCTGGAATGTCTCATGGCAACAGTGGATTTCTGATGGCTTATGCAGCGTTGTATGAATGTAATCATAAAGCGGAATATGCTGATAAAATACAGCTTTTGCTGAGATATGAGGATTCTCTGTACTCAGAGAAAGCCGGAAACTGGAAGGATTTACGAGAGAGTTCAGGGGAAAGCTTCATGAATGCATGGTGCCATGGGGCGCCGGGAATCCTGCTTTCACGAATGAAACTGGAAGAGCTGTTTCCTGAGGATATGCAGATTAAAAAAGACAGGTTAAATGCTGCAGACTCTTTGTTTTATGGAGAACAGGATGAAAAAATTTGTCTGTGTCATGGGATGTCCGGGAATTTACTTATTATGAAGAAGTACCTTCGAAAATATGGTAATAAAAAAATGAAGGAGCAATATGAGGCGTTATGTGACTGCCTTTTATTTCAACTGGATCACCCGGCAAAAATATCTGGGACAGAATATCTGAATCTGGCTTTTATGAATGGCATTTCCGGTACGGGAATGGCATTAATGGAAATTTTATGAAAACTAAGGGAACACCTGCAGACTGTAAATTTATGGTCAGCAGGTGTTTCTTTTATTTGTTTTCGGAAATATATCTGAGAATTAGTTTCTTCTTCATCCGATTGACGTACTGGCGGGACAGCTTCAGTTTCCGGGCAATCTGGGCATCGCTTTTATCCTGATAAAAGTACATGGACAGAATTTTTCTCTGGACACTGTCCGAAGGGTAAGAGTTGATATATGCGGTTACATCATAATAGGTGTCATCAAAACTGTCGGGAGCCTGTAATGAAACAGAACAAGAATCAAAATCATCTTTTTCAGGTTCGGAAAGACAACTGCGGCAAAGGGAACGATATCTGTTTTCGACAGAGGTCTGCATGTATCTGATACATTCACCTTCTGAGGATGAAGAACTTAAATATGGCAATGTCTTTAACAAAGTAAGATACAATTCCTGTGTGGAATCTTCGCGTTCCATGCAGTGAATCCGGGATGCATATCCTTTCACAAGCGGTTCCATACGTTTGAGAATTTCACTGTCTGAATCTGGGATACCATTTTGATAATTTTGGATAAGTTCTGTCAGTGTTTTCATAGGTATCTACCTCCTTTTTAGGGGAAGTAGTAAGAAAACTGCTGATCAGAAACTAAAAAAGAAAAAAATTTGTGAGTTTACAAATGGAAGAGAAAAAACTCT
>ENA-OQRB01001472-OQRB01001472.1-human-gut-metagenome-genome-assembly--contig:-NODE-1472-length-13510-cov-11.822891_pt1 | contig 13510 bp, 9 predicted proteins | sample MGYA00243235_ERZ505100 | MGnify/ENA primary metagenome ERZ505100 (study PRJEB26097, sample SAMN02712145) | human gut metagenome | biome: Gut microbiome | host: Homo sapiens | place: Denmark...
AATGAAAAATTCGCGGCGCATCTTGGCGCATTCTTATCTGGAAATAGTATAAGCCTAAGCCGGTGTTTCCTATGGGGAGCGCCGGCTTTTTACTTGTGCGAAAAATGAAACTAATTCGCTAATTTGTTTCTATTCTTTGGACTCTGAATTCTGTATAATCTTCTTATCTTGATGGATGGGAGGAATATCCCCATGAACGCACAAAACTGGAACACGGATTGGCAGTTTGAGGCCGTGCAGACGGGCAGAAGCTATCCCGTCACGCTGCCCCATGACGGCATGATTCATACCGATCGCGACCCTTCCATCCGCAATTACTTTTTGTCCGCCGGATTTCTGGGGGAAACCTACCAATATACCAAGCGCTTCTTTGCGCCCGCGCAGTGGCGGGGAAAAGCGGTTCTTGTCGAGCTGGAAAGCGTGTACTGCAACACGACGGTTGCCCTGAACGGCAAGCAGCTTGCCGACCATCCTTATGGCTTTACGCCAATCGTAGTGGATTTGACCGATCAATTGCGTTTTGGTGAGCACAACCTGCTGACCGTTACCGCAGACGTACCCCGGGAGGGACATAACCGCTGGTACACGGGTGGTGGAATCTATCGTCCCGTCAACTTGTTTGTGGCTGATAAGCGACATATCGACCTGTACGGGCTGAAAATCACGACGCTCTCCATCCATCCCGCGAGGATTCGGGTGGACGTGCATCATACCGGCGGAGAGAAAATCCACGTAGCCATTTATGATGGCCGCCAGCTCATTGCCGAGGTCAGCGGCCAGGCGCCCTTTGAAATCAACGTGCCGGACGCGAAGCTGTGGAGCGCCGAAATGCCACATCTCTACCAAGCCAGGGCCGAGTTGATCGCCCAGGGAAGCGTTGTGGATACGGCGGAGGAGACCTTCGGCATCCGCACGGTGACCGTTCAGCCGGAGAAAGGGCTGCTGGTTAACGACGTCCCCACCTTCTTACGGGGCGGCTGCATCCATAACGATAATGGCGTGATCGGCGTCATCAACAATGACGTAACCGAGCTTCGCCGGGCGCGGAATATCAAGCGGGCAGGATTCAACGCCATCCGCTCCGCGCACCATCCCATGAGCCGCAGCCTGATGAAAGCATGCGATGAAGTGGGGCTTTATGTGATGGACGAGGCTTTCGACAGCTGGTATCGACCCAAGGTGATGAACCCCTATGTGAAGCGGTTCATGGACAGCTACCTATCCGATACCCGCCTCATGGTGCAGGACGCTTACAACCACCCTTCAGTGATCATGTACTCCATCGGCAATGAGATTCCCGAGGCTGGCGGCGTGAAGGGGGTGCGTATCGGGAAATCTATCATCAGCACCATTCGGGAAATGGACGATACGCGGCTGATTACCTTCTGCCCCAGCGTCCATTGGCTCCGGGAATACGTTGACGGCACGCCCTATCTGACGGTGGATGAGGACGAATGGATGACCCAGAGTGAGGAAAACCGTCAGGCTGATTGGAAGCATTATCTGGGTGTGTTCATGGGTGCGGCGGCCAACATCCCGGACAGCGAGAAAAACGAGCCTTACCCCCCCACCTACATCCGCATGGATGAGGAGGCAACCAAGCATCTCTACCCCGCGCTGGACGTGGCTGGATACAACTATTATGAGGACAAATACGAAACGCTCCACGCGCTGCACCCGGAGCGCGTGCTGCTGGGCACAGAAACCCGCGGCGACCGCATCGTCGATACCATGCGCTTTGCTAAGGAGCATCCCTATTTGATCGGCGATTTCATCTGGACGCTACAGGATCATCTGGGCGAATGCAACACCTGCAACGAGCGCTACGGCAAGCTGCCAGAGGATGACCGGCCCAAGAATCTGCGGGGCAAGGATTATCCGTGGCTGCTCAATCACGGCGGCGTGGTCGATCTGCTGGGGAAGCCGCTGCCCGCCATTCATCGGTATGAGCTGGCCTGGGGCGGTCACGGATTGTGGCTGGCGGCGCAGGTGCCCGTTCATGACGGCGTCGTCCCCACCTATACTTCCTATTTGTGGACGGATACCATTGAAAGCTGGAGCTTTGACGGCTGCGAGGGAAAGCCTACCTGGATTGACGTATACACCGACGCGGCGGAAGCGGAGGTTTTTGTGAACGGTTCCTCCCTTGGCCGAACGCCCGTCGTCGACTTCTTTGCCAAGTTCCCCGCCGCTTACGAAGCCGGCGAGGTGCTGGCTGTCGGCTATGACGCAGATGGTCATGAGCTGTATCGGAATACGCTGGCAACGGCACGTTCGGAAACGATACTGACGGCGGTACCGAACAAAAAGAAGCTGATCGCTGACGGTGAGGATTTCAGCTTTATCGACATCGCCGTGACAGATCGGCAAGGAATCGTCAAAACCTGGCCGGAAAGGGTCATTTCGATTCAGGTGGACGGCGCAGGAACATTGGCTGGCTTTGGCAGTGCCAATCCTGTCAATGCCGAGCGGTTCGATCAGAATCACCATACCACCTATCAAGGAAGATTGCAGGCTGTTATCCGCAGCGCCCGGACGGCGGGCAACGTTCGTGTAATGCTTTCCGCCGAGGGCTTGGAACCCGTTACCATCACCATTCCAGTCAAGGAGGCCGCTCATGAGTAACCGTTATCGCGACGCCAGCCTGAGTCCGGAGGAAAGAACGGAGGATCTGCTGGCGCAAATGACGCTGGATGAGAAGCTGGCCCAGCTTCAATGCCATTTTTTCGCCCATGGCGATCTGCAAAAGGACACAAGATACGGTATCGGACAGATCAGCACGCTGGAATTCCGGCAGGCGCTGTCCATGGAGGAAGCATCGGGCATCCAACGGGAAATCCAGGAAACGGTGATGAACAACAGCCGTTTCGGGATTCCCGCCGTGTTCCACATGGAGGGTCTGTGCGGAGCGCTGGTGCAGGACGCCACCAGCTTCCCGGCAGGGATTGGCCGTGGCGCTTCCTTTGACCCCGCGCTGGAAGAAAAGATCAGCGAGATCGTCAGCCGACAGGAGCGCGCACTGGGCATCACCCAGATTCTGGCCCCCGTGCTGGATATCAACCGGGAACCGCGCATGGGCCGGGAAGGCGAAACCTACGGCGAGGATTCCACGCTGGCAGCAGCCATGGGCAGCGCCTATACCCGCGGCATCCAGAAGCAGGGTGATGGCGAGTGCAGGGCTGAATCGGTTGCCAAGCATTATATGGGGTTTCATCAGTCGGAGGGCGGCATTCATGGCACGGTCTGCAGTATTCCCGAAAGGCTGCTGCGGGAGGTCTACGGCCTGCCCTTCCAGGCGGCCATCGCGGAGGAAAACTTGCGGGGTGTGATGCCCTGCTATTGCAGCATCGGCGGCGAGCCGGTGTCTGCCTCCGAGCATCTGCTAACCCAGATTCTGCGCCAGGAGATGGGCTTTGACGGCGTGGCCGTGGCCGATTACAGCGCCGTGAGCAATGTGCATCATACGCAGAAGCTCTACGAAACCGAGGCCGAGGCCGGGCTGGCCTGCCTGTCCGCGGGCATGGATGTGGAGCTTCCCGACACAGTGTGCTTCAATGAAGAAATGAAAGCTATGTTCGCGCAGGGAAAAGCGGACATGGCACTGCTCGACCAAGCGGTGCGAAGGGTATTGCGGGCCAAATTCCGCATGGGCCTGTTTGAACATCCCTTTGCCCTGACGGGAAGCGCATTGTCGGAGATGATTCATCATCCGGAGGATGAGCTGATTACGCTGCAAAGCGCCCTGGAATCCCTGGTGCTGCTAAAAAACGACAACCATGTGCTTCCCATTGGAAAGAATGTCAGGAAGATTGCCCTGATCGGCCCTCACGCGGACAACGCACGGCATTTCTTTGGCGGATACACCCATCTGTCCATGGTAGAAGCCATTCATGCGGTCATGAACAGCCTGGCCGGGGTGGATGCCTCCAACACGGAGCGCAAGCCCATGCTCACCGTGCCAGGTACGCAGGTGCAGAGCGACGAAACGGAGGAGTTTGCGCAGATTGGGCGGCAAATCAAGCCGGACTGCCCCAGCCTGCTTGCAAAGCTCACATCGTCGCTGCCCGACGCGGAAATCACCTATGCTTACGGTTATCCCATCGCTGGCGCGGACGAAAGCCATTTTGCTGAGGCTTTGCAGGCCGCTGCCGGGGCTGATCTGGTCATTCTGACGCTGGGCGGCAAGCACGGCTCCGGTTCCGTGGCCACCATGGGCGAGGGCGTGGACGCGACGGACATTAACCTGCCGCGGTGTCAGGATGCTTTCATCCGGGCAGCTGCCAACCTGCACAAGCCGATGATCGGCATTCACTTCGGCGGGCGACCCATTTCCAGCGACGCGGCGGATGAATGCCTGGACGCCATCCTGGAAGCCTGGAATCCCTCCGAAATGGGCGCGGAGGCACTGACGCGGGTGCTGACAGGGGAAACTGCCCCCAGCGGCCGTATGCCAGTGACCACCGCCCGCAGCGCAGGGCAAATCCCCGTGTATTACAATCACCCCAACGGTTCCTCTTGGCATCAGGGCGACAGCATCGGCTTCCAGGAATATGTGGATATGCCGCATCGGCCCCGGTACTACTTCGGTCAGGGCCTGAGCTATACGACCTTTGCCTATGATGGTTTGCGCATCGACAAGGAGGAGGTTGGCCCACGGGAGGAAATCACCGTGTCCTGCCAGGTGACCAACACGGGCAGCCGGGCAGGCACGGAGGTTGTTCAGCTGTACCTGCGGGACGAGCAGGCCTGTATGGTTCGCCCGGTGCAGGAACTGGTAGGTTTCGCCCGCGTGGCGTTGGAGCCAGGCGAAAGCCGTCAGGTGTGCTTCACCTTCCGGCCGGATCGCATGGCGTTTCTCAATCGGGAGATGCGCTGGTTGGTCGAAAAGGGGATGATCGGTGTGCGGATCGGCGCTTCCTCGGAGGACATCCGTTTACGCGGCGCATTCCGCATTCGGGAAAGCGCCATCATCCAGGGGCGGGAACGCTGTTTCTATGCAAAGACTGACATTTTTTGAGGAGGAAATGCAAATGAAGGATTACCTTGGGTATACGGGTAAGGTATGTGTGGTAACTGGCGCGGCCAGCGGTATGGGTAAGGCCACGGCGGAGATGCTGGTGGATTTGGGCGCAATGGTCTACGCCCTGGACTGGGCTGAGGTCAAGGTAGAGGGCATTACAGCCTATCTGCATACGGATTTGAGCAAAAAGGAATCCATCGACGCGGCCTTCGCTCAGATTCCCGACCACATCGACTGCTATTTCGGCATTGCTGGCGTGTCTGGCCTCGGCACGGACTTCCTGACCACAACCAAAATTGACCTGATTTCCAACAAGTACATCAGCGAGTGCATTCTTACCGCACGCATGACGGAAGGCGGCGCGATTGCTTACATGACGTCCACCGCCGGCATCGGCTGGGAGCAGGAGGGCAACAAGCGGCACTATCTGCCCGTGGTGGAAGCGGAAGGCTGGGATGGCGCGGTGGCCGCGCTGGAAAAAACGCCGCTGATTCATCTGCCGGGCAACCTGGGTTATTCCTTCTCCAAACTGGCCATGAACTACCTGGTGGCAAAGCAGCAGGCGCTTTTCGCGGCCAGGAAAATTCGTGTCAACGCGGTTTTGCCCGGTTCTACGGACACTGGCCTGAAGGGCGATTTCCTAAAGCTGACTGGCAGCGAGGAGCGTCTGCTCGCCTTTACCGGCCATGCGCACCGTCTGGCCGCCAGCGAGGAAATGGCGATGCCCATTGTGTTCCAGTGCAGCAACATGGCCAGCTATTTGTCCGGCGATTTGATGGTGGTGGATTACGGCTCCTCGCTGGAGGTGGAAGCAGGCATTCGCCCCAACGCTATGGCCTTCACCTTCGATATGATTCTGGAGAAAATGGCTGCAATGCATAAGTGAAATCTGCCGAAACGAGGAAACAGCGATGTGGAATGAGGTACAGTGGATCAAAATACCCGACATGGAGCTTCGCAACAAGCAGATTCTCCATGGTGATCTGGGCGGTCGGTTTGCGTATTTCCGCTTGGAACAGGAATTGCCGACGGATGCGCGCTTGACAGCCCGGATCACGGCTGTTTCCCGTTATCGGCTCTGGGTCAACGATCAAGCCGTGCTGTCCGGCTCCTGCAAGGGCGATCTGAACCGACAATATTATGAAACAGTCTCGCTGACGCCCTATCTGCATGCCGGGAAAAACGTGTTTGCCGTTCAGGTGCTGTATAACGATCCCGACATTGCCAGGGATCAAACAGATGAACGCGCGGCCATTTACGGCGTGGTGGGTGCTGGAAACTGCCATGCTCTGGCCATTGACGGCGACATCACCGATGCTTTTGGCCGCGTGATTGGCACCATTTCCACGGGAAAAGCGCTCTGGCGGGTGTGGCTGGATCACACCTTCTATCTCAAATCATCGGAGTATACCGTCTATTTAGGCGCTACGGAGGAAAGCGTTGATGCCCGGCGTTCGCCGCTCGAATGGAAACGCCTGGACTTTGACGCTTCCTCTTGGTCGCTTGCCTGCGCTTCCGGGCCAGTCATGCCCTCCGCGCTTTTTCAGAGCGTCGGGCTAATTCCCAGAGTTCACCTGATGCCACGAGAGATTCCGCTGATGGAGGAAACGGAATGCGCCTTTGCGCGGGTCATCCGCAGAAAAAACGACTTGGTGCTTGACGCCGGAGTGGAAGTGAATGGTTATCCCCGCTTCTCTTTCAACGGGAATGCTGGCACAGAAATCACCGTGACCTATCTGGAGCGCTTCGGAAACGGCGCGGACGGCGCCCGCATTGATGATATGGGCGGAACGGTGGAAGGCAGGGCCGATCATATCATTTTGAATGGTCATCTCGTCAACTATGAGCCGTTCTGGGTGCGTACCTTCCGCTACATTGTCGTCAAATCATCCGACGGTAAGCTGCCGGAAATGCCCGCGGCGCAGGTTTATCGAAAAACAGGTTATCCTCTGTCTGTGGAATCCACGGTGGATTCATCCACGCCCTGGGTCGGGCAGCTTTGGGGCATCTGCCTGAGAACGCTCCAAAACTGCATGCTGGAAACCTACATGGATTGTCCGTACTACGAACAGCTGCAATTCATCATGGATACCCGGCTGCAAATGCTTTTTACCTATGCGGTAAGCCGTGACGCCCGGTTGGCAAAAAAGGCGCTGCTGGATTTCCACTGCGGCATGCGACCGGAGGGCTTGCTGCCCGGCAAAACGCCCACGGCCTATTGTCAGGTGATCTCCACCTTTTCCCTGCACTATGCCTATGCCTTATGGGAATATGTGGAACATACAGGCGATCTGGCGCTGGGTCGATGCTATCGCACAGACATTGACCGCATCCTTGATTACTATGAGAGCAAGCGAGATGAAACCGGGCTGGTAGGAAAGATCACCCCTTGGGCCTTTATGGACTGGCAGGATGATTGGAAGGATTTATCTGGCGTATCGCCCGCGTACTTTGAAGGCTCCAGCACCATCATCAATTTGATGTACGCATGGGCTTTGGCGTGCGGCGCGAAGCTCTATGAGGCCACGGGCCGTCCTGGAACGGCCATGGAATACCGCAAGCGTCGTGTGGAAATTCTCGAAAAAGTGCGAGCTTTGTGCTTCAACGAGGAAGCAGGAATGCTCCGCGAAGGTCCGAATTGCAGGCAGTTTACCCGACACGCCCAGGCCTGGGCGGTCATCAATGGACTGTTTGATCCCGCCCAGAGCCGCACAGCGTTGAAAAACGCGCTGGCTTGTCCACCTTGCTCTTTTGCCGCTTCCTACGAATGGTTCCGTGCGCTGGAACAGGCGGGCATGGAGGACGAAATGCGGCAGAGTCTGGATGCGTGGATTGGGCTGATTGACCGAGGCAATACAACCTGTCCAGAAGAGCCTCGTCATCCCCGCAGCGAATGCCATGCCTGGAGTGCGCTGCCCTTATATGAGTTGACGCGCACCATGGCGGGCGTTCGCCCGGAAGGTCACCGAGTTGTTATCATGCCGCACCTGTATGATTTGGATGATCTTTCGGGCACGGCAATCACGCCTTCCGGTCCGGTTCACTACTGTTATCAGAAATGCGCTGATGGACAATGGCGCTACGAGGTGCAGCTTTCTGAAAACACGGAAGGATTGTTCATTACGCCCTCTGGCAGGCGGATTCCCTTCACCGGGCAGCTGCTCATTACGGTATAAGGAAGGTCAAGAACTTGCTCCTCATCATGATTTATCTGGTGTTCTTCTCCGTCGGACTGCCCAATTCGATGCTGGGCGCGGCATGGCCATCCATTCAGGGAGAGCTTAGCGCTTCGGCGGAGTGGATGGGCGTTATCGCCGCGATCTGCGCAGGAGGCACCATTTTATCCAGTCTGCTTTGCGTCCGCATTGTGAACCGCCTTGGTATAAGCCGGACAATCTTTTACAGCCTCCTGTTGACCGTTGTGGGGCTGATTGGTTATCTGGCAGCGTCCTCTCCCTATATGATTTGTGCGGCAAGCTTGCTGATCGGTTCAAGCGCCGGATGTCTTGTGGCGGCATTGAACGCCTATCTTTCGTTGCACTATGAAGCTCGGCATCTGAACTGGGTGCATTGCTTTTGGGGCGTTGGCAGTATGGTTGGTCCCGCTTTGCTGACGCTCAGTTATCAGATGAACCACACTTGGCGAGGCGGCTATGTGTTCGCTGCCTGCTGCGTGGGGCTGATTTCCGTTTTCTTTACCTTTACACTTCCGCGCTGGAAAGCAAGCCGCGCATCCTCTGAAAATGTTGGAGATTCTGCTGCCGAAGGCTTTGTTTCCAATGGCGAAGCAATGCGCATGCCTGGCGTTAAGACAATTCTGCTGCTGTTTCTTTCGTATTACGCCGCGGAGTCCTGTATGACCCTTTGGATTACTTCCTTTGCCGGGGAAGTCTATGCACTGTCCGAGAGTCAGGCGGCGTTGATGTCCAGCCTCTTCTTTTTGGGTATTACCGCTGGACGAGGGGTTTCTGGGTTTGTTAATATGCGATTCAGCAGCTTCACATTGGTACGGTGCAGTGTCATCCTAATGCTGACGGGGATTTTGGTACTGCTGCTGGGTTCTGGCTATATCATGTGTGTCATCGGTGTGCTATTGACTGGCCTTGGGTGCGCGTCCATCAATCCCTGCATAGTCCATGAGCTTCCGATGCTGGTTGGCAGACGCGCCAGTCAGTCGGTAACAGCCCTTCAACAAGCGGCATCCTCTCTCGGCTCTATGCTTATGCCTCTTGTGACGGGTTTCCTTTTTGGGCGCTTGGGCGTAGCGCTGATGCCCTGGTGGATGCTTTGCTTTGCCGCTGCATTGTTTATCTTGCTGCGTATGGTAGAGCGGAGGAGAAACACGAAAGTGAATTGACTTGTATCGACACATCGACTGAGGAGGTACGCTATCATACTGCCGAACTTCAATGCTTTCTATTGAACAAGTCGATTAGGGCTGCCGTTGGACGTTCACATGCTTGAAAACGATACCGGGGAATACCTGTGCTTTTTACGTTGGAGGTTTGCATCGGGAACCCGTGAAGAAATCCATATACTGTATGTTGAAAAACTGATCGAATCCCACTTTGCCATAGTCTCATTGGATGATCGGATGTAGCCGTGGGGGATAATGTTTAGTATGTATATCCTGCCTCGTTTTCTGCTTATGATACGATCAATTGTCCTGGCAATTAACAAAATATACTTTGCTTTGGTCTCAGCGTAGAATTGCCCCGTATGTTTGCGGCAAAAAAAAGTGATGCAAAAGGACACCTGTGAACAAAATATGAACGAGTGCAAGAATATGCAATCGATTCCTTTCCTTCCCTTGGTTGCTTATCAGCAAACGGGAAATCCACTGTCAACAATGTGCATAAGTACAGGCGAACCCCTTGTTGTTGACTGAGGGATTTCCTGTCTGCTATCCTCTTTACAAGGGAAGGATGGTAAGGCTATACACGATTCCTACATTTTTATCGAAGACCTTCTGTTCACTTTTCGTGACCGAATGCATCAATTCTAAGGCAATACCGCACAAATGAGTTGGTGCGGAGGCGAAAAAAGCATCGCCTACGCTGCCAACGAATTGTGCGGTATTGCCCTAAAAGATGTAAATACCATTACGACTGTTGATACATCAACGCAGGGAGCTTCATGGGATGGCGAAATCATGTCGTTGACAAGGTTGGTTTAGAACATTGCAGTAAAGACGCCTGATGGATCATATGTGGATCTGCCGAACGAAGAAATTCTTTGGGGCTACTTTACTTTGCAGGATGCCGTTGATTTTGCACGCTATGCCGTTGAAACAACGATAAATACCATGCGTTTCAAGAATGTTGTTGAAACAGTAGGGAGAAATGTTGATATTCTTGTGATCACACCTGACGAAACAAAGTGGTTGCAAAAGACTGAGCTCAAGTGAGGTGACAAACATATGTTTTTTACTAATGTAAAAGAATCCGGCCTTGAATCCCTCCTCGTCAACTGGCTGGTCAATCACAATGGTTACGAGCAGGGGCAAAACCGCGATTACAACACGGAATACGCCCTTGATACCACGCGCCTGTTCCGCTTCTTAAAAACACTCAGCCGGACGCGATGAAAAAGCTCCAATTGGAAACCAATCCACAAAAAACGGCGCAGTTTCTCGCCCGTGTCCGCGATGAAATCACCAAGCGCGGCATTGTTGACGTGCTGCGCAAAGGCATCAAGGCTTATCCCGCCAGCCTCATCATGTTCTATATGACGCCCAGCGTAAATAACCCCGCCGCCGCAGCGCTGTATGCAAAGAACATCTTCAGCGTTACGCGCCAGCTCCATTTCTCGCCCGACGCCACGAAGCTGTCGCTGGATCTGTGCATCTTCGTCAACGGCCTGCCGGTCATCACCTTCGAGCTGAAAAACCAGCTGACCAAGCAGAACGTGGACGATGCGGTCTATCAGTACCAGCATGCCCGCAGCCCGAAGGAGCTGCTGTTCCAATTCACCCGCTGCATGGTTCACTTCGCCGTGGACGATGCGCAGGTCAAGTTCTGCACCCGCCTGCAGGGCAAGGAGAGCTGGTTTCTGCCCTTCAACAAGGGCTACAAGGACGGCGCAGGCAATCCGCCCAACCCGGACGGCCTGATGACGGATTACCTGTGGAAGCAGGTTCTGACCAAGGACATGCTCTCGCGCATCATCGAGAACTACGCCACGCTGGTCGAGGAAAAGGACGAGGAAACCGGCAAAACCCGGTACAAGCAAATCTTCCCGCGCTATCATCAGCTGACGGCGGTGGAAAGCCTGCTGGCTGATGTGAAGAAGAACGGCGTCGGCAATCGCTATCTCATCCAGCACAGCGCGGGCAGCGGCAAGTCCAATTCCATTGCATGGCTGGCACATCAGCTGACCGGGCTGGAAGACGCGCAGGGCAATCTTCTGGTGGACTCCGTCATTGTAGTCACAGACCGAGTGGTGCTGGATAAGCAAATCCGAGATACCATCCGACAGTTTGCGCAGACGCGCAATATCATCGCATGGGCGGAGCACTCCGGCGATCTGCGCAAGGCCATCGAGGACGGACGGCGCATCATCATCACAACCATTGGAAAATTCCCGTATGTTCTCCCCGAGATTGGCGAGGATCACAAGGATCGGCATTTCGCCATCATCATTGACGAAGCACATTCCAGCCAAAACGGAAAGACCGCGGGCAGAATGAACATGACGCTGTCCGCTATCATGTCTGACCCGGATATGGATAACGAGGACAAGATCAACGCCATGTGCGAGGGCAAAAAGCTGCTGACCAATGCCAGCTACTTCGCCTTCACCGCGACACCCAAGAACAAGACGCTGGAAACCTTCGGTACGGCGTACATGGATGCTGGCGAGGTCAAGCATCGTCCGTTCCACGTGTATACCATGAAGCAGGCCATTCAGGAGGGCTTCATTCTGGACGTGCTGAAATACTACACGCCCATCGACAGCTACTACCGGCTGAAAAAAACGGTGGAGGATGACCCGATGTTCGACAAAAAGAAGGCACAGAAAAAGCTCCGCGCCTTCGTCGAGAATCAGACGTTCACCATCGCGCAAAAAGCCGACATGATGGTCAGCCACTTTCACGAGCAGGTCATCGCCAAGGGCAAGATCGGCGGTCAGGCGCGCGCCATGATCATCACCAGCAGCATTGAGCGCTGCATTGAATACTATCACGCTGTGAACAAGTGCCTGGCCAACCGGCACAGCCCATACAAGGCCATCATCGCCTTCTCCGGTGAAAAGCAGCTGGACAAGGATGCGCCTGCCGTGACCTCCGCCGGGCTGAACGGCTTCCCGGACGCCGCCATTCCCAAGACGTTCAAAAAGGATCCGTACCGTTTCCTCATCGTGGCAGATATGTTCCAGACCGGGTATGACGAGCCGCTGCTGCACACGATGTATGTGGACAAGCAGCTCTACGACATCAAAGCGGTGCAACCCCTCAGTCGCCTGAACCGCGCCTGTCCGAAGAAGTACGACACCTTCGTGCTGGACTTCTTCAACGATCCGAATGACATCATTGAGTCCTTTTCCCGTTACTACAAGACCACGCTGCTGTCCGGCGAAACCGACCCCAACAAGCTGTATGATCTGATTGCCGACATGGAGAGTTATCAGGTGTTCAGCGATGAGCACGTCGAGCAGCTGGTCAACCGTTATCTGGACGGCGCAGACCGCGACCAACTTGACCCTGCTCTCGATGCCTGCGCATCCGTGTACAAGCAGCTCGACACAGATGGACAGATCAAGTTCAAGAGTGCGGCAAAGGGCTTTGTGCGCACCTACGGCTTCCTGAGTGCCATTCTGCCCTATGGAAACCCGGAGTGGGAGAAGCTGTCGATCTTCCTGAACATGCTGATTCCCAAGCTGTCCTCTCCGCAGGAGGATGATCTGTCCCAGGGAATCCTGGAAGCCATCGATCTGGACAGCTACCGCATCGAGAAAAAGGAAACCATTTCGCTGATTCTCCCGGACGAAGACGCCGAGGTTGGGCCTGTGCCGATGAGCACCGCCAAAGGAAAGCAGGAGCCGGAGATGGACGTGCTCTCTGCCATTCTCTCGGATTTCAATGATATGTTCGGCAACATCGACTGGAACGACGCGGACAACGTGCGCAGACAGATTCTTGAAATCCCGGCGATGGTCAGTCGGGATGAACAGTATCAAAACGCTATGCGCAACAGCGATAAGCAGGAAGCCCGGACAGAAAGCGACCGCGTGCTGCAGAAGGTCATCTTCTCCATCATGGCGGACAATATGGAGCTGTTCAAGCAGTATACGGATAATCAGGATTTCAAGAAATGGCTGAGCGATCTGGTGTTCAACCTGACCTACAATAAGAACGGGAAGCCGTATCAACCGCAGAAATAATAAAGAGGAAAACAAATGGTGGGTGATTTCAAGGGTCCGGATGGCGTTGATTATTTTGATAATAGCCTCAATATCGTAATCAGCGTGGCAACCTCATGATCGGAGAGC
>ENA-OQRB01001484-OQRB01001484.1-human-gut-metagenome-genome-assembly--contig:-NODE-1484-length-13440-cov-4.484572_pt1 | contig 13440 bp, 13 predicted proteins | sample MGYA00243235_ERZ505100 | MGnify/ENA primary metagenome ERZ505100 (study PRJEB26097, sample SAMN02712145) | human gut metagenome | biome: Gut microbiome | host: Homo sapiens | place: Denmark...
TGCTTGTCTGTCTTTTTTCTGTTCAGGAAACAAAAGCTGTGCTATACTGAAAATATAAAAAAGAAGTTCTATACAGTGCAGATAATTTATCAGAAAGAAGGATTTGACAGCATGAGCGAGACAAGAAAACTCTATTATGAAGATGTATACAAAAAGGAATTTACTGCGAAGGTTCTGGAATGCAGAGAATGTGAAAAAGGATTTGAGATCATTCTTGATCAGAGCGCTTTTTATCCGGAGGGCGGAGGGCAGCCGTGTGATCTCGGTACATTAAACGGGATAGCAGTTTTGGATGTGCAGGAAAAAGATAGGGAGATCGTACATTATACAAAAGAAGCAATTGAAGCAGGCAGTGAAGTGATCGGAAAAATTGACTGGGATCGAAGATTTGATCTGATGCAGCAGCATTCCGGAGAGCATATTGTCAGTGGTCTGGTGCATGAGGCGTATGGATATGATAATGTGGGATTCCATATGAGCAGTGACGTGATCACAGTAGATTTAAACGGTGTGCTGACAGAGGCACAGCTTGCGGAGATTGAAGCAGAGACTAACCAAAAAATCTGGGAAAACAGCGAGGTGGAGATTACTTACCCGTCAAAAGAAGAACTGGAGAAACTTTCCTACAGAAGCAAGAAAGAACTGACCGGACAGGTGCGTCTGGTACGTTTCCCGGGATCGGATCTCTGTGCCTGCTGTGGAACGCATGTCACGCATACAGGAGAAATCGGAGCAGTCAAGATCCTTACAGTCGAAAATTTCCATGAGGGTATCCGCCTGACTATGATCTGCGGTAAGAGAGTCATGGATTATCTGAATATGGTTAATGACCAGAACCGACAGGTTTCCGTGAAACTTTCTGCAAAGATCGGCGAGACTGCTGTGGCTGTAGGACGGCTTCAGGATGAAAACTTCCGCCTGAAAGGACAGGTTGCACATGTGGTGGATGAACTCTGCAGGGCTGAAGCAGACCGGTGGGAAGGAGAGGGAAGTGTTCTTCTTTTTCATGATGGACTGGAGGCAGATCAGGTGCGTAAGATGGCAGATGCTGTGATGCAGAAATGTTCCGGATGCTGTGCTGTGTTTTCCTCAAACGGAGATGGCAGCTACAAATATGCGATGGGTGAATTGAATGGAGATCTCAGACAGTTCACAAAGGAAATGAACGCGGCGCTGAATGGCAGAGGTGGTGGAAAGCCATTTTTTGTACAGGGTTCTGTGAAGGCATCTGAAGAAGAAATCCGTCAGTTTTTCCGTCAGTGATCGGTGGTGACAGAAGATGTTTGGAGAATGTCATGCACACATATTTATGAATGGTACTGATTATCACAGAGCTGTTCAGACACACAAAGTAAAAGCTGATGAAGTAGCTGTGCGCAGTGCTCTGGATGCATACAGAAAAGCAGGCGTGACGTTTGTGCGTGAAGGTGGTGATCCATACGGGGCATCTTTATTGGCTGGCAGACTGGCTCCTGAATATGGGATTGAGTATCGCTCTCCGGTATTTGCTATACATAAAAACGGACATTATGGAAAAATTGTGGGTCGTGGATTTGATACGCTTAAGGAATTCCATCAGAGAGTACTGGAAGCAGCGTCAGAGGGAGCAGATTTTATCAAGATCATGACCACTGGGCTATTGGACTTTAATGATCACGGAAAAGTAACGGGAACTCCTGTGGACGCAGCGGAAGTCAAAGAGATGGTACACATTGCCCACGAAGAGGGTTTTGCTGTCATGAGTCATACAAACGGAATTTACGGTACAAGAGCTGCAATCGAGGCAGGTGTGGACAGTCTGGAACATGGCAATTATATGGACGAGGAAACAATAGCCATGCTGGCAGACAGCAATACTGTCTGGGTGCCGACACTTGTTACAGTAAGAAATCTGGTAGGGTGTGGCCGTTATGAAGATGGTGTTTTGAAACCAATCATTCATCAGGCGGAAAAGAATATACGTCTTGCCTATCAAAAAAAAGTAAAAGCAGCGCCGGGAAGTGATGCAGGAGCCTATATGGTGCCTCATGGAAAGGGCATTTTACAGGAATGGGGAGCGTTCCGTCAGATCCTCGGTGATTCCGAAGAAGTGAAAGAGTGGCTGGAGACAGGAGAAAAAGAAATCAGAGACAGATTTAAAAGAAAATAAAACAGAGAGTATGATAATCAGAAAAGAGTGTCAGAACGTAAATAGAAGACCTGTAATCACAGATCTTCTATTTTTATTGACGTATAAATATTGGTTTCTTTGGAATCAGCAGGGTTGAATGTGATTTTTACTGAACTTCCGGTCAGCAGTCCGCCGGATGAAGAGTTGGTGGCTTTTTCCGTATTGCAGGTAATATCTGCGCCATCGTAAGTACGGAGTGTGATCGTGTTGGCGGTAGAAGCAATGATGTCACCGGAGATAGTAAAACCGATATCACGTTCACTTAATTTATCCGGATTTTCACCGGTAATTCCGAGAATACTGATGCCATCCAGTGTGGTTCCGTTAAAATCACCTGTGTAAATAATATTTACATGTGATCCGGTCTCAGCACCGCCTTTGAAATAGCAGGGGAGTGCAGACATATCCAGATTCAGGACAGTGGTGGTGTTTTCGATGGATACCTGCAAAACATTGGTCTGAATGTTTTGGATCACAGCGCGCAATTTATTTTCCTTTTTTACTTCTGTACCTTCCTGTGGCGCAGGAGTCGGTGTCGGATCAGGAACATTAAACGGATCTACATCAGAAATACTGAATGTTTTTGTATGAGAGCCGTCGGCAGTTGCGGCATTTCCGTCTGCAGCGGCAACAAGGTTGCCTTTATAGTGGATGTATACCCAGTTTCCGGCTTTGATTCCGGCCTGATAATATTGCTCGGTGCCGGTGACCGGAAAAGTGACAGTCTGATTTTTATCTGATTTGACAGTGATGCAATTGGCTGTCAACACCTGTACCTGTCCGCGGAAAGTCTGATCTTCAAGTGTGGTCATCTGATGATAGTCGTCAACTACTTTCAGGGCATGCACGGATCCCGTATTGGTGCTGTCGAGCTGGCCTTCATATACAACACTGACGGCATCTCCGGCAAGCATACCGTTGCTGCATTCCAGCGTTGCCTGGGAAATATCAAAGGTATAAGATTCTTCATCGCTCAGGAGAGTGATCTGATTGCCGGTAAAATTCTGAAGTTCTCCACGGATTTCATCCATATAGACACGGGTACTTTCAGGATTGATGTCCTGAATGGCAGCATCATCTGAAGCAGTAAAACGGTCGATTACACTTCCGAGACTGCACCCGGAAAGGGAGAGTGAAAGCAGACAGGCGATGCCGATGGTAATTAATTTTTTCATTCTATAGTGTTCTCCTTTGTGGTGTCAGGCTGTACACGGAACCAGTACGTATAGGAATCTGTAAAACCGAGAGAGGTGTACAGATTTTTGGCGGCTGTATTTCCCTGCACTACCTGAAGGTAGGCATTTTGGGCGCCTTTTTTCATACCTTCACTTAGAAGAGCGGTACAGATCTGGCGGGCATAACCCCTGCCACGGTATTTTTCTTTGACATGGATCGCGTAGATACCAATGTAGTCACGGTCAAGGATTCCGAGACCGGTAGCGATGATCTTGCCGTCTTTCCAGATAGAAGCACAGATGGTTTCTTTCGGAATCGCACGGTACATGGAAGGTACGACTGCCCGGTGAATTGGATTGGTCATTCCTTTCAGGTCAAAAAGGCTGTTGATCCAGATATCCGGAATTTCATCAGTAAGCATGACATCCTGATAATGGGTGTCAATATGTGCGTCTGACAGAGCCATTGTCATGACCTCCGTCGTATGTTGGATTTCGTAGCCACGATTTTCCAGTGTGTAATCAAAATCCGGTGATACAACAGGACTGATTTTAAAGATAGCCGGAGAGCCGAGACGCTTGTAGACGTTTTCGCAGTAGGCGACTTTTTCTCTCCATGGAAGCATGGAATTTCCAAATTGTTCCACACTGTTGGTACGGTGTGTATAAAAATAAGAAAAACGCAGAATCCAGCCGTCATAAAGCTCCATTTTGTGTGATGGCCATGCATTCAGCGACATATCTTCAATTTTTTTGATGTTTTCCATGGCAGTATGTGTCCCCCTCCGTTTTCATGCTGTCTTTTATTATACAGAAGAGAGTGCGATTGTGCAACCTGCGCATCTGTCAGAATATAGGAGAATTTGACGAACGAATTTTCTTTACAAGAAGAACGAAGCGCTCTATAATAAAGCTCACCAGAGATCTTCTGGTATTCCTTCCGTCAGATCTGACGGGTAATCCCAATTTTTTATTAGTTTGAGAAAGGGGTGTGAGTAAAGTAATCATTCGTCAGATGCTGCTTCTGACGATTGCGGGTATCGCAGTGTTGATGGATCTGTATGAGATGCGGATAAAAAACAGCTGGATCATCTGCTCATTTATTGCAGGGCTGATTTACAGTATATGGTCCGGAAACCGGCATGGTATAGTGCAGTTTGTTCTCGGTACGGCTGTGCCGATTGTGCTTCTGGGATGGCTGTTTTATTTTCGAATGCTGGGTACAGGTGACATAAAGCTTTTCTGCGTGCTTGGCGGTCTGATGGGACCGTATCACATATTATGGTGTATGTGGTATGCGGTTCTTGCAGGAGCAGTACTATCGCTGGCAATCCTGTTTTTTTGCGGCGGCTTCCACCAAAGATTTCACTATCTGGAACAATACATAAGACAACTTATCGAAACTGGCAAACAGAGTCCGTATTATCGGACAGGAACTGCTTTTGAAAACATTCATTTTACGATTCCGATCTTTATGAGTGTGATGTTGTATACGGGAGGTATTTATTGAAAAAACAAATTTTTGCAGTCTGTGATCTCGAGGCGGAATATGCCCGCAACTTCATGGATTATCTCAACCAGAAAAAGAATATTCCTTTTGAGATTCAGGCATTTACTAATGTCAGCAGTTTTGTTGCATATGCAAAAGAAAACCCGGTCGAGCTTCTTCTGATCTCAGCGGAGGCAATGTGTCCTGAGGTCGGTGAGCTGGATATCGGCAAGATCGTGATTCTGACCGAGGGCAGCAAACCGGATGAACTGGACAGATATGCCGATGTTTATAAGTATCAGGCATCTTCGGATATCGTCCGTGAGGTGATGGCGTGTTATGGTGCAGAAAAGGCCGTGCTTCCGGCGCAGATGCCGGTGCTCAAAAAGACGACAGAACTTCTGGGGATTTATTCACCGCTCGGATTCTGCGGGCAGACTTCTTTTGCGCTGGCACTGGCTCAGATCCTGGGCAGAGAGAAATCCGTTCTTTATCTCAACATGGAAGAGTATTCCGGGTTTGAAGAACTCTTTGAAAAGGAATACCCCTATACACTCAGTGATCTTCTGTATTTTGTACGACAGGAGCAGGCAGGCATTACCGTAAAAATGAACAGTATGATTCAGAGTATGGGAAGTATGGATTTTATACCGCCGGTACAGTCCCCGGAGGACATCCGGGGGACAAGGTGGCAGGACTGGGAGCACCTTTTGCAGGAAATCGTTCTGCACAGTTCCTATGAGGCAGTCATATTGGATGTGGGCGACGGAATCGAAGAAGTATTTCAGATTCTTGACTTATGTACGAGAGTCTATGTGCCGGTGCGCGACGACCGCATCTCGAAGTGCAAAATGGAACAGTTTGAAAAACTTTTGCGTTTGCGTGATTACTCGCAGTTACTGGCAGGAATAGAAAAAGTATTGCTTCCGATACTATCCCAAAATGCGGACAATGAATTTCGGATAGAGGAACTGGTCTGGAGTGAACTGGGAGATTTTGTAAGAGAATTGCTTGAGAAAGAAAATCTCTGACGGTAATTTTCAGAAAGGAAAACAGATGAGCAGGGAACTATTTCAGGAACTTCGTACACATCTGATGGAGCGGCTGGATCTCGCAAGAGAGCTGAGTGATGAAGAAATCCTTGATGAGATCGATGATCTGATACTCGGGCGGATGCGGGAGTACGGCCTTTCGCTGAAAGAAAAGGTACAGCTTCGCCAGGAACTTTTTCATTCTGTTCGCAAACTGGATGTTCTGCAGGAACTGATCGAGGATGAGACGGTGACGGAGATCATGGTGAACGGACCGGATGCCATCTTTGTGGAGCGTGCCGGAAAACTGAAAAAATGGGACAAAACATTTACTTCCAGAGAAAAGCTGGAAGATGTCATTCAGCAGATCGTAGGTAAGTGCAACAGGGTGGTCAACGAATCAATGCCTATTGTGGATGCCCGTTTGGATAACGGTGCCAGAGTCAATGCGGTGATCCGCCCTGTGGCGCTCAACGGTCCGATTCTGACGATCAGGCGCTTTCCGGATACGCCGATCACGATGGAAAAACTGATTTCACTTGGAAGCCTGCCACCGGAATGTGCAGAATTTCTTGCGGCACTTGTGCGTGCACGATATTCTATGGTCATCGGAGGCGGGACAGGAAGCGGCAAGACGACGTTTCTGGGCGCACTGTCCAATTATATTCCGCCGGATGAACGGCTGATCACGATCGAGGACAATGCAGAACTCAAGATACAGGGAATTGCCAATCTGGTGCGCCTTGAAGCAAAGATGGCAAACATGGAAGGTGCAACATCGATTATGATTCGTGACCTGATCAAGACTGCGCTTCGTATGCGACCGGATCGGATCATTGTTGGCGAGGTACGTGGTGGTGAAGCGGTCGATATGCTGCAGGCTTTGAATACCGGACATGACGGAAGCTTAAGCACTGCCCATGCCAATTCGGCTTCGGACATGCTCTCAAGACTTGAAACCATGACCCTGATGGGAGTAGATCTTCCGCTTGAGGCCATTCGAAGGCAGATTGCTTCCGGTGTTGATATTCTTATTCATCTGGGAAGAATGCGTGACAAAAGCCGTAAGGTACTTGAGATAACAGAAATATGCGGATTTGAAAATCATGAAATAAAGACACGTACGCTTTATCGCTGGCAGGAGGGAAAGGGACTGGTACAGACCGCCGAACTTCTGAACAGGGAAAAGCTGATACGGGCAGGAGTGACCATATGAAGCAGAGTTATGAAGAGTATCGTTTTTCCATGGCAGAGATTTTGAAGTATCTGGTGCAGGGACTTTTGCTGTGTGGTGCGGTGGATTATCTTTTCTATCAGAATCCATGGCTGATGTTTCTTGCATTGCCGGTTACGGTATTTTTTCTGAAATGGAAAAAGAAAGGGCTGATCCGTGAACGGAAAAAGAACCTGAATTATCAGTTTAAAGATGCGTTAAATGCGCTGAGTGTTGCCGTTCAGGCAGGATATTCTGTAGAAAATGCAGTTATGGCATGTTCCAGAGACATGGAACGGCTGTATCCGCAGGAAACAGATATTGTGAGGGAATTTCATTATATGGAAACACAGCTGAAGGTAAGTGTGCCGGTGGAAGAGCTTTTTATGAGTTTCGGTGACAGAAGTGGGATCGAAGATATCGAAAATTTTGCAGCTGTTTTTTATACCGCCAAAAGAACCGGTGGTGACATGAACCGGATCATACAGACTTCTTCGAGGATGCTGGGTGACAAGATTGACGTGCGCAGAGAAATTGAGACGACACTGGCGGCAAAAAAGGCGGAACAGATGATCATGAGTCTGATGCCGGCCGGAATCATTCTGTATCTTAAGATGACTTCACCGGGATTCCTTGAAGTACTCTATGGAAATCCGTTCGGAATTCTGGCGATGTCCTTATGTCTTGCAATTTACGGGTTTTCTTACTGGCTCGGAAGACGGATCGTAGATATTGAAGTTTAGAAAGGAAATGCGGGAGAGCCGCACAGAATAAGATATGTGGGTACATATAATACTCTTTGTGCTGACTTTTGGGATTGTGCTTGTATGGAAGGCCGGCTGGATTCGTCTGGACGGAATCGCGGATCGACAGAGCATGCGGCTGTTTCTGCTTGTTGCGGTTTGCGGAAACCTTCTGGGAATGGCACTGACCATGACAGACGGCAAAGATGTGGTCTATCAGGAAGGACACCGCATGGAGAAGACTCCGGATGGTGCATACACGGAAGAACTACTAGTGTCTGTGAATGGTCAGAAACCGCAGAAGTTTGATGTGGAGATTCCGGAAAAAGAGACGGAGGAGACAGAAGTCGAACCGGAGCAGGAAGTAAATGAGACAGAACAGAGACAAAAAGAATTAAGAGAAATCATCGAAGAATACAATCAGCAGAAACAGGATCCGGATTATTATTATCTGCCGGATCAATGGGACGGTCAGAAACTTATCTGGCAGAAGTCCGGTGATCGGACAGGATCACTTCTGGCATCACTTGCTTTTTTTGCAGCGTTTGTTGTGATGCTGAAAAAAGCAAAAGAGCAGCAGGAAGAAATGGCAAAACGCGCAGAACAGCTTTTGATGGATTATCCATCGCTGATTATGAAATTTACTCTTCTGATTCAGGCAGGCATGACGGCACGTAAGGTGTTTCAGAAAATGAGTACAGATTACATGAGAAACCGTCCAAAGACCGGGCGATATGCGTATGAAGCGATCATAATCATGTGTCATGAGATGGACAGTGGCATTGCAGAACTGGAAGCATATCGCAGATTCGGAGAAAGATGCGGGCAGATGAAGTATAAAACCTTTTCCACGATTCTGATCCAGAATCTGCAAAAAGGCAGTCACAGAATGGCGGATCTTCTGGAAAAAGAAGCACTGGAAGCGTGGGATGAAAGGAAGCGAAAGGCAAGAGTGCTGGGTGAGACAGCGGCTACAAAGCTGCTCGTACCGATGGTCATGATGCTTGCGGTGGTGATGGCGATCATTATGATACCAGCATTTTTATCTTTCTATGGATGATGGAGCAGCAGGAAAGAGCAGATAGAATAAGGAGGCAGAATATGAGTGCATGTATGCGGACAGCGAGAGAGTTTATGCGTGAAGAAGATGCAGTAGGTGTCGTTGAAATCATTTTGATACTGGTGGTGCTGATCAGTCTGGTAATCATTTTTAAGGAACAGCTGACGAATCTGGTGAGAAGTATTTTGAGCAAGATTACGAAGCAGAGTAATTCTATCTGAAAAGGAAAGGAGTATGCCAATGGGGAAAAAAGGAAGTATCACTGTTTTTCTGGCGCTGATTCTGAGCTTGCTGCTGTCACTTGTTACGACCGGAATCCAGTCGGTGCAGGCTGCGGCGGCAAGAACACAGATTCTGAACAGTATGGATATCGGACTCTATTCTCTGTTTGGACAGTATGACCGTTTCCTTATGAAGGAATATGACCTGTTTTTCATTGACGGAGCACAGGGAAACTCAGATTTAAATCTGGCTGCGGTATATGACAACCTTGAATCCTATATGAAACCTGTACTGAAACAGAACAGTCAGAAGCTTGCTTTGAAACAGGGCGGATTTACCGGCTATCGTCTGGCAACTGATGAAGGCGGAGAAATTTTTTTCCGGCAGGCAGTGACATTTATGAGAGACACACTTGGAAGCCAGGGCGTAGGACTTCTTCTTGACCGTTATCACAAAAAAGAAGAAAAGATCAGACAGGCGGAAGAAGCCGGACGTCAGAGTGAGGATGGCAACAGCCTCGAAAATTATGATACAGAGATGGATTCAGCAGCACAAAAAAGTCAGGAAGCCGAAGCTGCCTCGAAGTCAGAAACCGGTTCAGGTGCCGAAGATATCTTCGGAAGTGGTGAAGAATCAGGCGGAAATGCCGGCGGCAATGAGATCGTGGAAACACCAAAACCTCCTGCAGTCACGAATCCGATTCCAATCATAAAACAGATTCGAAAAATGGGGCTGCTTAATCTGGTTGTTCCGGCTGACCAGGGTATTTCCGAGAATCAGATTTCTCTTTCGAATCTTGTGTCACACCGACAGCTGCAGGAAGGAATCAATCTTCCGGCGGAGAATATCCAGACTTCTTCTGCGACTTCGCAGATTCTCTACCAGCAGTATCTGATGGAACATCTGGGAAATTACCGGGAACCGTCCACCGCAGGACTTAAATATCAGATTGAGTATCTTCTGGGTGGAAAATCTAGTGACCGGGAAAATCTCCAGACAGTTGCAAGGCGGCTCCTTCTGATCCGCGAAGGAATCAATGTATCGGCATTGATGACTGATGCATCAAAGAGAGCACAGATACAGGCACTTGCACTGGCGGTTGCATCCGGTTTTTTGATTCCTCCGGCAGCAGTGGTGATTGAGACAGCGCTGATATTGTGCTGGTCATTTGCGGAGAGCATTGTGGATCTGCGGGAACTCTTTCATGGAGGAAAAGTACCGCTTGTGAAATCACCGGCGGACTGGCAGTTGTCACTGGAAAATCTTTCAAATCTCCTGCAGGAAATGGACAGTGAGCGCAAAGATGTGGAGGGCGGCATGTCATATGAAGATTATCTGCAGGTACTTCTTTTATCCACTTCACGTTCGCAGAAACTTAAGCGGGGAATGGATATGATTGAAGCGGAGATACGTGCGACAAAAGGCAGAGAACAGTTCCGGCTGGACTGTTGTATTGAAGCAATTGAGGCGTCTGTGGATGTGCAGGCAAACAGAAGCAGAACATATACCGTAACAAAACAATACAGCTATATCTGAGGGCTGACGGGCGGCGTTCTCGCCGCCCGCTAAAAGGAGGTGCAGAAAGATGCTTTTTCAGAAGGCACAAAAAAAGCTCAATGGGAATCAAAACAAGATAGACAGAAAGAATAAAGAAAGGACACGCTCTCTGAACAGATGGTATCTGTCGTCCCCGATAGGCAGAATCCTCCTGACGCTTTCTGAAAAGGTATCTTTGTGTACCTCATGTGCAAAGATAAAAAAGGCAGGACTGTCAGTAGAGACAGCACTTGTACTTCCGCTGTTTTTTCTGGGTATGGTGACAATGATTTCCTTTATGGACATTTACAGTCTGCAGACGACACATTTGCAGGCGTTGTGTGAAAAGACGAAGGAAGCCGGGATGTATGCGTATGTGGCGGACGGAAATGGACCGGATGAAATCACACTGCCCGATGTGTATTCATACAGTCCGGTTGGTGCGCTGATACCACTTCCAAAAGTCTGGATGCATAATACCGTGAAAGTCCATGCGTGGACGGGCGCAGAAGAAGGCGGGAAAGGCTCCGGTGACAGCACAGAACCTGAAGAAATGGTTTTTGTGACAGAAAGTGGTTCTGTATATCACACAAAAGCAGGCTGCCGTTATCTGAACCTGTCTATTACACAGGTGTCCGGAAGCAGTGTATCACAGAGGCGAAATGATAATGGGGAGAAATACAGCCCATGTGAGACCTGCAGCCGACATCAGAACCCTTCCGGGACTGTTTACATTACAGGCTCCGGGAACCGTTACCACAATGATGCGTCCTGCAGTGGACTGAAGCGTACCGTTCGGCTGGTCAAGAAATCACAGCTTGGAAACATGCATGTATGCAGCAAATGCGGATAGAGATTCTGCGTAGACATTACATAAGCTGCAATAAAAATCTCAGAAAGAATGAAATGATCAGAAGAAAGAAGGAAAAGGAAAATGGAAAAATACGGCACACTGATCTTTCTGCTTTTCAGCAGTTTATTGGATATCCGAAAAAGAGAAATCTCAATACCGGTCACACTGATGTTTGGACTGGCAGGAGTGGCATACAGTATCAAAACCGGAAGAACAATGACGGACTATCTGATTCCGGCGGCCATAGGTATTTTTATTCTTGCATGCAGCATCCTGACACGGGGACAGGTAGGTATGGGAGACGGATGGCTTCTTATGGCACTGGGATGTATGATGCGAATGGAAAGCTATATTCAGATGGCCTGCATCGGAATGCTGCTTGCGGCGGCATGTTCCGGTGTCCTGTTGCTGGTGTTTCGAAAGAGCAGAAAGACGGAGATTCCACTGGTACCTTTTTTATTGCTGGGATATGTAGGAGGGATGGTTATATGAAGAAAAGAATCCTCAAAAATCACAGATACAGGATTGTAAACTCAAGACATAAACAATATAGAAGTAATCTGTGCAAGGGTAGTTTTACGATAGAGGCTGCATGTGTCATGTCTATCGTGCTTCTGACAGTTATGGGAGTCATTTATCTGTCATTTTTTGTACATAACCGGGCATGGCTGACGGCGGCAGCCTGCGAAGCATCATTGAGTGGAAGTATGGAGGCAGTGCGTCAGGACGGACAGGCGCAGGCAGCAGCAGAAATCCGTGGTGAGGAGCTTGGAAATGTAGGATTCTTTGGTGCGGAAAATCTGCGATGCCATGTAAATGCAGGAAAAAAGAAAGTCAGTGTAACTTATGAAGCAGATACGATTGCAGGTTTTGGTGGATTTAAATGGACATTAAAAACAGAAGGAAGCTCAAAAGTTATTCGGCCGGTAAAGTGGATCCGCAGGCTCAAGGCTGCAAAGGATGTGATTGGTATAACAGGAGATTAAAATATGTATGCAGAATATAAAAGAGATGTAAGTCACAATTATTTGATTCTACGAGAAGAAGAAAAGGTAAATACAGCATCCTATCAGGTACGAATGCTGACAGGAAATGTGATTCCCTCTATATTAAAGTGCAGATTGCAGGGACTGGACGGGAATCTGCTGTTTTATTATGATATCACATCCAGACAGTCACTGGCATCTTTTTATGAACAGAGGAAATTTCACAGAAAAGATCTGCACATGCTTTTTTGCGGATTTATTCGTGTGATGGAAGAGATGGCGGAGTTTCTTATGAATACAGACCAGCTGCTTTTATGTCCGGAGTATATCTTTCTGGATATAGAGAAGCGAGAAGTGAAATTCTGCTGTCTTCCGGATTATCATCATCCGATACAGGAACAGTTCCGGGAACTGACAGAATACCTTCTCCCGAGACTTGACCATGAAGACTCTCAGGCAGTGAGTATGGGCTATGGAGTCTACCGGAAAGCAATGGAGACAGGATTTCAGCTTGAACATATAAAAGAGGCAATTTATCAGAACAGAGAAGTTACAGAGAAAAGCAACGATAGAGAATCTACACAGAATCAGGAGCAGAAGCCTCCGGAAAATAATCTGGATAGTATGGACAATTTTGGAGAAAAAATACAGGAAAAGGCAGATGTTTCACATTTATTGAAGACAGACGTGGAAAATAAAACTTCAAAAAGAAAAAAAGGCAAAAAGAAAGAAGAGTCTGATTTTCAAAAGTCCTCCAACGAATGGACGGGTGCTTTACTTTGTGTTTCCACAGCAGCAGTTTTGATCATTTTTCTTATACTTCGCTATTTGGGGTATCTTCCAGGAATCCCGGCGGAAGCTATCTTCGGAGGCGCCATTATCCTTTTGGTTCTCGCCGCATTCTTGTCCTGGACAGCCGAAAAGAAGAAGCAGAAAAAGCAGATGAGTGCAGAATGGAGACA
>ENA-OQRB01001493-OQRB01001493.1-human-gut-metagenome-genome-assembly--contig:-NODE-1493-length-13377-cov-17.408122_pt1 | contig 13377 bp, 12 predicted proteins | sample MGYA00243235_ERZ505100 | MGnify/ENA primary metagenome ERZ505100 (study PRJEB26097, sample SAMN02712145) | human gut metagenome | biome: Gut microbiome | host: Homo sapiens | place: Denmark...
GCTCCTTCACCCTGAAGCTGGCCGCCGATGCAGACCATCACACCAGCCTGACCTACGACCCCTACACCTCGCAGCTGACGCTGGACCGCAGCCATGCCGGTTCCCGTGCCGACATCGTGCACCGCCGCAGCTGCAAGGTCCGCAGCCAGAACGGTGCGCTCAAGCTCCGCATCCTGCTGGATAAAAACAGCGTGGAGGTCTTTGTCAACGACGGTGAGCAGACCATGACCGCATGGATCTACACCCCCCAGTCTGCCGATGGCATCACCTTTGCTGCCGATGGCAAAGCAACTGTTACGGTGGAACAGTTTGAGCTGAATCTGTAACCTGATATTCCCTTCATTTCTCCTTCATGAAAGCACAGCCCCGCTTTGGATCCTTCTTCACCAAAGCGGGGCTGTGTTTGTTATTTGCAGTCAGTTTTTACGGTTCGATCACATTGAAAGTCTTCTCGAACTTGGAGGCGTACGCCAGCAGGCGCTTCAGAACGGTGGCATCGCCTGTGATCTGGACCTGACCCGCCTGCTGACCGGTCATCAGAGCAAACAGTTGCAGCCGCCGACAGGTAACGGACGCCTGCGCATCCGGGCGGTTCTCGCCCGGATAGGTCAGCAGCACGCCGTTCTTGCGGGTGACATAGAACTGCTCGTTCTCATCCGTTACGGTTAAATTCAGGGTCAGGTCATCGTTCTGCGCAGCGTTGGCATCGGTCAGGATGGCGATATAGTCCAACAGCATGGAGACCGTCATTGCGCGCATACTGTTGGTGAGACCATTCGCCGTGCGGGCACGCCCGGACAGATTGCCGTTCCGCAGTTCCGCTGCGCCCATCAGATACGCATTGCGCCACGCACCGGACTCTGCCTGATAGCCAAGCTGTTCCAGTGCATCTGCACACAGATTGCGCGCCTTCTGGTTGGATGGATCTGCAAAGACCAGCTCCTTTGTGATCTGCGCCACCCACTGATACTCGCCCTTGTTGTAGTCCTTTTTTGCCCGAAGCAGAACGGCTTCCGTACTGCCGAGATACTCCACCATCTTTTTTGCTGTTTCGCTGGGCGGGAGCGGGTCCAGATTGACCGGGTTCGCATCGTACCAGCCCAGATATTTCTGGTAGATGGCTTTGGCGTTATGCGGCAGCGTGCCGTAATACTGGCGGGTATACCAGACTTTTTCGAGCGCATCCGGCAACGAGATCATGGCGGCGATCTCGTTGGAGGTGTACCCCATGTTCATATAGTGCAGGGTCTGGTCGTGGATGAACTTGTAGATCGCAGCCGTGTTCAACAGATACTCGTGGATCTCCTCGCCCCAGTGCGGCCAGTTGTGGCTCTGGAACACCACATCGGTCTTGTCACAGAAGCGCTGGTCAGCCTCGATGATGTACTTCGCCCAATCGTTGGCATCCCGCACCTGTGCGCCACGCAGGGTGTAGAGGTTGTGCAGGGTGCCGGTGCAGTTTTCGGCCATCCAGAGGGCACGGTACTTCGGAAAATAGGCGTTCATTTCGGCAGGGGCTTCGGTGCCGGGGGTCAGCTGGAATTCGATCTCCAGCCCGTCGATGGTCAGCTTTGGAACATCTTCCCCGATCTCGTAGGTAGGAGCGATGAGGGTCACCGTACCGGTAGACTGTCCCATGCCGATGCCGATGGAGAGTGCTCCTTTCTCTCCTTTTTCCAGCACTGTACCATACTGATACTGCGCACGCCGGGCCATTGCGATGCCGGCATAGACGTTTTCGCTGATGGCGTGTTTCAAAAATCCTTCCGGTGCAAGCACAGGGACCTTGCCGGAAGCCAGCTGGTCTTGGAGCGAAAGGCTCGCATCTGCTGCCTGTGCGCGGTCGATGATACCCTCTACGCCGCCGAAGTGATCCACATGAGAGTGGCTGTACAGTACGGCCTTGATCTCCAGCGGGCCGAAGCGGTTTTCCATCAGTTCCTTGGCGGCTTTCATGTTTTCCCTGCACATCAGCACGTCAAACACGATCCAGCCATGGTCGGTGCGGATAAAGGTCGTGTTGGCCATATCGAAGCCGCGCACCTGATAGATGCCGTCGCACACTTCAAACAAACCGGCCTTGGCGTTCAGCTGCGTGTTCCGCCACAGGCTCGGATTGACGGTGTCCGGCGCGTCCCGGTTCAAATCGCCGTAGCTCTGCAGATCCCATGCAGATCTGTTATCATCACCATCGATGATCCTGCCTTCCGCGTTGTCCAGCCAGCCGCGCTCTGCGTTGGCAAACTCCCGCCGGTCGGAAAAATCCAGCGTTTCATACCATTCGGCGTTCTTTTCTGCCGTGATAGCCGTTGCCTCTTCGATCTCGCCCGGTTGGGTGGAGTCCTTGAAAATGTCTGTGATAAAGTTCAGACTGTTTTCGTCGGTGCTGCCTGCTGCATGCGCAGTCAGGGATGCGCCGCAGGCCAACGCTGCAGCTGCCGAAGCGGAAATAAAGTTTCGGCGGGTCATCTTCATAGTAGTTTGCCTCCTTTATATCTGGGTTAATTTTACACAGACCGTGGGCGGCTGCCAGCCGCGCAGGGCATTCCAGTCGGGCTTATAGATGCGCAGGAAGAGATGAAATTCAGTCTCTCCGATGGGAAGCCAGTTCTCCGTGTTTTCTGGCATCGCATGGGAAAGTGTGACATCCACAGAACCGTCTGCATTTCGATTCAGGACAGACCGGTCATTGATGCAGTAGCGATCGATGGGATTGTCGATGAGAAAATCGTCCTCGCCATAGGCGGTCACGGACCAAAACCCCTTCTCTAATGTCGGAGGGAACGAATCGAAATGCAGTGTGTAGGTCTTTTTACCGGTCAAGACTGCACCGGTATGGTCTACATCTGTCTTGGGATAGATGGCAATGTCGGTCGTGTTGGCACCAAGTCCCTTCAGAGCCACCATTGCACGGTAGGTGTATGCGGTGCCAAAATCTCCGATCGGGTCACCGTAATAAATCCACTGACCCATTTGCTGCGCGTAGTTCTCTGCTTCCGCTTTCAGCTTGTCCTTCAGCTGAAGCAGCATAAGCTTCCACCGCAGTGTTCCGGCGAAACCAAGAGCCTTTTTCTCAAAGGTCTCGTTGGGGCCGACATGGAGCGCAGCGAGCTTCTGAAGCATCGGTGCATCCGCTTCTGAAGGTGGATTTGCTTCCATCAGGTGGTTGGCAGTGGTAAAGAAATCCTCTGCACACATTGCGAGGACATGCTGCACCGGCACAAAATTATAGGCCGGGTCGTATTTTCCGGCAGGGGCAGTCCAACTGTCCATCTGGTATGCCGACAGCGGCATCAACTGCATCCTATCCTGAATGGCCCGGACGTTGGGCAGATCTTCCTGCCCGGAGAGCACGATGCGGGCAATGGTCCAGACCATATTGGTCGGCACATTGATCCGCTGCACCCCTTCCGGCAGTTTGCCCTGCCAGTCCGAGCGGGTGATCGCGTAAAGGCCCGGTGCTTCCAGCACTGCAACGGTATTTGTCCACGCATCCAGCACCTGTACATTGAAAAATCGGTCCGTCTGCGGTACACCGTAAAGCATCGGTTCTGCGCTGACATCGAGAAATGCCTGCGTATAGATGGTATCCACATTCGGCGTGACGACTGCGCGAGATGCGGCGTCTGCCAGCTTTTTCGCATGGATGAACTGGTTGATCGGCGCACGGGTATCGTTCGGTGTTTCTGTGTTGGTTGAAACCGTTCGGGTCGCATCCATCAGAACCAGTGGAAAGGCGTACAGATACGCCTGTTCCAGAAGTTCCTGCGCCGCCATCGTCTGCTGTGCTGCGGCGGCTTTCTCTACGGGCAAAAGTGTAGCTGCGCAGACCACCGCAGCCGCAGTGGAAATGTTCAGAAATTCCCGGCGTGTCAGTTTCATGACGTGAAACCTCCTGTTATGCTTTTTGCTTTATGCGTATGCGCTTTATGGGGAAAACCATTCGGTGTTCTGCGTTCATCATACGAAAAGAATGCTGAAAAGTCAATGGTTTCTATGCGAGACACGCAAAAACGTGAGTTTTAACAAAAAATGCCTCGGATTATTGTTGAAAGCTCCATTGAATTGCGCTTTTTCACGAATCCTCCTTGTCGGCCGCACGGCAGTATGTTATACTAAAGTCATCAACTGACAAAGGAGCACTGCAATGAGCGACCTGAATAGATGGATGCAAAAACACGATCTCTGCCCGGAAAACATTTTATATCTTTACCGCAGCGACCGGAAAACGGTCCTTCACCGCATGGACGGCGGGGAAGCCGCGCTGTATGCGCCGATGCACGGCGTCCTGTCTGTTCTGCCGGAAGATCAGTTCCTGAACATCAGCAAGGGAATCGCAGTGAACCGTAGCCAGATCGTAAACATCGGCAACGATGGCGTTTATACCATGTCGGACGGCCGCACGTTTCAAGGACGCAAGCGCGGCCTGAGCAGCCACCGCCGCCTGCGCATGGAGATCGGGCTGTCCGACACGAAGCCTCGCCCCATGAGCATGAGCCTGCTGGAAAAATGCAGCCTGCTGGACGATATGCCGCTGGCGTTCTGTGTCATCGAGCTGGTCTTCAATGAAGATGGACACGGCGTGGATTTCATCTTCCGCTATTGCAATGCGGAAATGGCCAATATCGAAGGTGTGCCGGTGGAGGAAATGCTGGACCGCTCGTTTTACAAGGTGTTCCCCAATGGGGACAAAAAGTGGCTGGTGTCCTATGCAGATGTGGCGCTGAACGGTACGAAGCATACCCTCCACGATTACAGCCCGGAAGTGGACAAATACCTGACCATCCACTGCTATCAGCCCGAACCGGGGTATTGTGCCTGTGTGCTGCAGGCAAACGAGCCTTGAAGCAAAAGGCGGTGTGGCCCATACAACGGGTCATGCCGCCTTTTGCTTTTGTTTTGCACCGCGCACAATGAGGCCAATGGGGGAAAGGTTGACGATGCTGGGATGCAGGGCAGAATACGCTGTTAGCTGGGGCAAGGAATTTCTATCCACGCCCTCCGCGAGGAGGGCGACTCGGCACCGATGGCCGCATCGGGATGTACGTCGAGGAATTTCTATCCACGCCCTCCGTGAGGAGGGCGACGGGCCACCTGTCAAGCCCCGAAACCTGTTGACCTCATTTCTATCCACGCCCTCCGTAAGGAGGGCGACCTCCAGTACCCAAAGCTGGACGACCCGGAGCTGATATTTCTATCCACGCCCTCCGCGAGGAGGGCGACCGGTCTGCCGCCTTTTCAGGTCAGCAGACCGGAGCTATTTCTATCCACGCCCTCCGTGAGGAGGGCGACGTTCGTATTCGACCGCGGATTGTTGAGGTTCAAGTTATTTCTATCCACGCCCTCCGTGAGGAGGGCGACCTGTGCTCCACAAAGTAGAGTGCGTTGTCGGTTTTATTTCTATCCACGCCCTCCGTGAGGAGGGCGACCGTTTCAATGTTTGATTTGTTTGTACCAATCTGAATTTCTATCCACGCCCTCCGCAAAGAGGGCGACAGATGGTCGTCTTGCCAGCGTCAACGCCCAGAATATTTCTATCCACGCCCTCCGCAAGGAGGGCGACGTTTCCTTTATTGCAGAGGTACACAGATGAAAAATATTTCTATCCACGCCCTCCGCGAGGAGGGCGACCGCCACTCACAAGATATGCTGGATGCAGCAGAATATTTCTATCCACGCCCTCCGCGAGGAGGGCGACGGCGGCGCTTGCGCCGCCAGTGCGCGCGGCGGTCTATTTCTATCCACGCCCTCCGCGAGGAGGGCGACCGCAGCTCCCCGGTTGGGAGCCGCTCAAACTCCGCATTTCTATCCACGCCCTCCGCGAGGAGGGCGACTTTTTAACGAGCGCCGCCAGCCGCACATTGGACATTTCTATCCACGCCCTCCGCGAGGAGGGCGACTATTTGGTTTGGTTTCGTCACCCCCAGTATACCACATTTCTATCCACGCCCTCCGCGAGGAGGGCGACCTGGCAAGCTGCCGCTTTGCATCCTTTGCGGATTTAATTTCTATCCACGCCCTCCGCGAGGAGGGCGACGATCTGGGCACGGCAGACGGCAAGACCGAGAACATATTTCTATCCACGCCCTCCGCGAGGAGGGCGACTTTTGTAACATTGTAACACCCTTTTTATAAAAGATTATTTCTATCCACGCCCTCCGCGAGGAGGGCGACCCCTGCCCACTGGGCAGGGGGTCTATTGCTGTATATTTCTATCCACGCCCTCCGCGAGGAGGGCGACTTATCCATAGTTGATTTCCTTTCTTGCGAATAGTATTTCTATCCACGCCCTCCGCGAGGAGGGCGACAATAGGCCCCCCTAGAGGGCAGGCGGTGCGCAAGGATTTCTATCCACGCCCTCCGCGAGGAGGGCGACTGTACAGTGCCTCTTGCAGTTTCTCCCGCCGGGTATTTCTATCCACGCCCTCCGCGAGGAGGGCGACGATCCAGACCTGCGTACCCACACACGACCTTGCCATTTCTATCCACGCCCTCCGCGAGGAGGGCGACGCCGAGGGCTGCCATGTGAGCTCCCGTCCGTGGGTATTTCTATCCACGCCCTCCGCGAGGAGGGCGACCGGTGGCGTGGACTTCCGACATCGACGATTACAAGATTTCTATCCACGCCCTCCGCGAGGAGGGCGACACGTCGGCATGATGGTGGAAAACTGAGTATGGAATTTCTATCCACGCCCTCCGCGAGGAGGGCGACAATACCGCCCGGCGGTTGGCAGCAAATTTGTCATATTTCTATCCACGCCCTCCGCGAGGAGGGCGACGATGAGGCCTGACACATGATCGCACCGTACAAAGATTTCTATCCACGCCCTCCGCGAGGAGGGCGACTATACGGCGGCGGAATAGGTAGCCTCTACCTCTTATTTCTATCCACGCCCTCCGCGAGGAGGGCGACAAGGCGCCGACGGTAGCCAGGCACTTTTCGTGGAATTTCTATCCACGCCCTCCGCGAGGAGGGCGACACAGAACCCAACCGCAGAAATTTTCATCAAAAGTCATTTCTATCCACGCCCTCCGCGAGGAGGGCGACCCTTACCATTCGCGCCGCCCAGCAGGCCGTGGACAAATTTCTATCCACGCCCTCCGCGAGGAGGGCGACTTACCAGCGAGATTTCTATGCCGACCATCACCTCGATTTCTATCCACGCCCTCCGCGAGGAGGGCGACCATGACGGCAGCGCAAAGACTGTTGTTGTGACCGTATTTCTATCCACGCCCTCCGCGAGGAGGGCGACGATCAGACGCTTATTTGCGGGGCTGTCCACTTTCTATTTCTATCCACGCCCTCCGCGAGGAGGGCGACAGGCTGACCGCGCAGAGATCGAGCAGATCATGCGTATTTCTATCCACGCCCTCCGCGAGGAGGGCGACTGGCGCAGATGGAAGCCTTCCTCGGCATCCCTCTATTTCTATCCACGCCCTCCGCGAGGAGGGCGACGGTGACGCTCGTGTTCTTCGTCCCGTGAGTGACGTCATTTCTATCCACGCCCTCCGCGAGGAGGGCGACCAGCCAGCGGAGAGTGCCGTTGTTGTACTTGTCGGATTTCTATCCACGCCCTCCGCGAGGAGGGCGACAAAACGCCACCATCGAGAGCGTGGACAACCCGAAATTTCTATCCACGCCCTCCGCGAGGAGGGCGACGCCTCCTGCCGCTGCTCCCGTCTCGTCAATGAGCGATTTCTATCCACGCCCTCCGCGAGGAGGGCGACACGATGTTCGCCAGCTCGATGCCGTCGATTTTGAATTTCTATCCACGCCCTCCGCGAGGAGGGCGACAGCAAAAACGGAGAAAAACATCTCCGCTTTTGTTTCATTATAAAACGATCTGCACAGATTTGGAAGAGCTTGTCCAAAAACATCCGAAAAAACAGCTGTGACCTGCACAGAATGGCTTGACAACATGGTGCGAAGGAGACGGAAAAAGGGTGAGCGCTTTCCATTCGCACCGAGGGAGAAGGCTAGAAGATCAGCACGTCTCCGGATTCAAACAGGGGATGCACCCCGATGTGCTCGACCTTGGTCTTATAGTTGTTGCCCAGTTGATAAAACCGCAGACTGTCCAGATCAGGGTCGATGAGGGCGGCAAGCTCGGACTTCAGAACAGCAAACTGTGCGGCGTCCAGCAGGCACTCGAAGACAGAATTCTGCACCCGCTGCCCGTGGTCCACGCACTTTTTGGCGACTTTGCGCAGGCGTTTGCACCCAGCAGCGGTCTCGGTGTTGACATCGTAGGTGATCAGGACCAGCATAGACGCACCTCACTTCCAGAAGAATGGCGGATACAGTTCCAGATCACCGCGCAGAGTCCGCGCCAGAAGGAGTGCCTGCACGTAAGGCACCAGTCCCCAGGGCAGTTTCTCTTTCAGGAAGGGATGGGTGATCTGCTCCTGCTTTTTGGTCTGCCAGGCTTTGAGAAACGCGCGGCGGCCATCGTCGGTCAGGAGGACAGCACCATTCTCCTGTTTCTGGAAGTGCTTCGCTGTCAGCAGTTTCTGGTTGATGCAGGACAGCACGAACCGGTCTGCGTAAACGGCGCGAAGCTCTTCCATAAGGTCCAGCGCAAGACTGCGGCGTCCGGGACGGGTGCGGTGCAGGAAGCCGACATACGGGTCCAGCCCGACGCTGCTCAGTGCGGAAGCGCAGTCGCGGGCCAGCAGAGAATAGGCAAAGGAGAGCAGAGCATTCACATTGTCCAGCGGCGGCCGACGGTTTCGGGACACGAACGGAAACGCTTCATGCTGCTGTAAAATGAGGGAGTCGAAGCAGTCAAAGTAGCGCTGCGCTGCTTCCCCTTCCAGACCGCGCAGCTGGTCGAGATCGTCGCACTGCTCAATGAGCGGGAGCGCCGCCGCAAGCTGGGCACTCGTGCGTTTGAATTCCTCTACGGGTACGCGCTGCGGGTGGTCGCGGGTGGCGCGTTCCAGTACCCAGCGGGCGTTGTAAACTTTGCCAAGGATGAAGTACCGCGCATAGCGGCAGCTCAGCGCTTCGCTGTCGGAGATGCGGTACTGGGTCTGCCGCAGCAGGACATTGCCGCGCTCTTCGCCGACGGTGCGCGCCAAAAACTGGCCGTAGGGGCTAAAAAAGCAGAGGTCGATGCCCTTGGCCGCGCATTTGCCCATGAGTGCCGGGCTGGCACCGGAGCGACTGAAGCAGACGATCCCTTCCAGCGTGTGGAGCGGGACCCGCCCGATCTCGGTCTTCTGGCGGCTGACCACGACATTTTCGCCGTCGAGCGAAAGATAGGCGTCTTCCGAAGTGACGTAAAGCTGGGTCAAAAGCTGTCTCATGGCGTGTCCTCCGCTTGCACTTCGTCCAGATAGGCTTTCAGGTAGGCCCTGGGGTCGGCGCGTTTGTACAGTGCGGGCAGGCAAAGCTCTTTGAGGGAGCAGGCGTTGCAGAAGGTTCCCGGCTTGACTTTTGGAGTGTAGCCGCGGGCGAAATACTGGTTCATCTCGTCGGCCATGGCCTGCGTTTTTTGGCGCAGCGCGTCCGTCAGCAGGACGAGTTCCCGCCGCCGCGTTTCCTCATAGAAGAGCGCGGCCTGCGGGATATCACAGGCCAGCATCTCTTCCAGAGCCATGGCCTGCGCACAGAGCTGCAGCCGGTCGGCGTCGTTCTCTTTGGCGCGGCCATGTTTGTACTCCACCGGCATGGGCCGCCAGCGGCCTTCGGTGTGCTGCAGCGGGATGCCCTCCGGGTCCGCCCGGAATTCCACAACGTCGCAGTCTCCGCTGAGCCGCAGCCGGTGGCTGACGACCTTCATCCCCCGTGTGATGAGCAGATCGCCCCGCCGCTCGGTCTGCGCTGTATCATGGCAGCGGGTATGTTCCAGCCGCCCCTCCGCAGTGCGAAGGTTCTCAGACCATTGCTGTTCGAGGTGGATGAGCGCCCACTGACGGCGGCAGAAGCAAAAATGCTGGATGCCGGACATCAACAGGTAATCGTCCGGGGTGGACATCAGGACATCCTCTCGCAGGTGACTCCTTCCGGAAGGGCGTCGGATACGGTGACAGTGTAATCACGATAGCTGCGCGCCGGGGTGGTGGGGTCTTTGCGCTGGATGGTCACGGCATCGAACAGCTTGTAAGCGGGGGCGTTGCCAAGCTCCGAAGAATGCTTGAAGACGATGAGCTCCCGCACGGCCATTTTACCGCGCGCAGCGCTGTGATCGTTCTCGAACATGTTCAGAATGGCCTCCCACAGCAGCTGCAGGTCATCTTCCGAAAAGCCTGTGGTCTTGCGGGCGAGATTGGCGGAAACATAACCTTCTGCACGGTAGAGGGCATAGGGGACGATGTGCTTATGGCCGAACTCGGTATCTTTGTTTTCCGCATCTGATTCTTTTGTGATTGCCACACGAGTAAGCGTGATGTTGCGGGGCTCAATGGGGTCGATGGAATGTGCAAAGCCGAACTGAACTGGACCACGAACCTGGCCGCAGTTGAGTGCGCCCTTCACAAAGGTGGTCATAACAGCGCCAAAGGTGCGGATATCATAAAAGTCGGAACACATGAAGTTGCGGATTTTGATGTCGATATCCGGGTCTTTAGATTTGAGCTTGGAAGCAACTGCTTTGGCTTCTTTGGTGCTGGCCTTTTGGATGGAAACCAAATCATCGTGGATGCCGAGTTCATCGCCAGCGGTCAGGTCGCTTCGATTCAGCGTAACACTGTCCTTCACATAAATCCGATAACCGGGCGCATCTTCTTTTACGGTCTGGACGTAGTTCCGAATCTTTCTCTTCAAGCAGACGTCGGTCACGATGCCGTAACCCGTTTCGGGGTCCATGCGAGGCATGTTATCTGCATCGGGATCGCCGTTCGGATTTCCGTTCTCAACGTCGAATAGAACAACAAAGTCGTAACGATTTTTGATGGGTTCAGACATAATTAGTCCTCCTTATCCTTTTTGGTGTAAAACTTTCGCATCTGATGATAGTAGCCGATTTGGAAAGCGCCCTGTTCGGGAAGTGTGGTGTGTGCAGGTAAGGTTTCATCGATTTTGGAGAAAAGGTGCGTCAGAAGCTTATTGTAATTGATTTGTTGTGCAGGTGTCAGCTTCTTCAGATGCTTTTGTGCGAGATTGATCAACGTGGGAAAAACAACTTCGGGGGTTTCGCAGGCGGCATTAAAGTAACGGTCCCGAATCGTTGTGTTGATTTCGGAATTGGCGTCACTTTGAATATGCTCTAACGTGGCAAACAGGCGGCCGAGTACGTAAGGGCAGTAATTCGAATCATCGTTTAACTTCATGTCCAAAATCTCCTTGTGATTTGAAAGAGTGGATGCGTTCCTCAGATAATACGCTTTCAGAATGGCGGCACGATTTGGGGTGACTTTCTGGTCAGCGTGGATTCTGGAAGCAATGCTGTGAAGGAGGGTGGAAGGATAAGGGGCTCCTGTAAGGGCGGCTCGCAGAAGCGCACCAGAAAGCTGGGGGGATGGTTTGGGATTGCGCTCTTTGAAGTTTAATGTTTCGCGGACGATTTTTGAAATGGAGATAAGTGGTTCCTGGTCGTAAGGAGGACGGTCGATCTCCAGTGCTTTCGCATGCTGCTGCAAGTGTGCGGCAAATTTGCCCATCGTATCGCGGTAGAAAAAACGTACCGAAATACGTGCCGCGTTGGGTGAGAGCCCCAGCACATAAAAGTGCTGGCCGGACTGCAGATCTTCGCCCATCCAGCTGCAGGGCTTTCCTTTGGCAAGGCTGTCCAGCGCTTTGCTCAGATCGTCCTCGGTAAGACCATGGTTTTCCGGGATGCCGAACATGGCCATCATGCCGAGGGAGGAATAGCTGGGGGACGCGTTTTCGGCCCAGCAGACCACAGCGGTATCGCCGAGGATACGGCAATGATCCCGATCGGCCAGCAGCGTGTTCAATGCAGTGGTGTAAGCAAAGGCGGCATATTCGCTGACAGGGGCATTCTCGCCCTGCTCGTGCCCATAGGAACAAAATGCCGGGGCGTTGAAGGAAACGAGCGCGGCTCCGGAACTCTGTGCGCCGGGAACACTCTTGATGGAAGGATGCAGCCGGGCGGCTGGGGCCTGCTGGCCGGTCACGAGACACTGGACCAGCGGAGTGTCGGGCGAAGCGCTGCTGTAGTGCTGCTGCCATGCCGCTCGGATCGCTTCATCTTCAGTGGACAGGATGCTGCCCTCTGGCCCTTCATAGTCGAACAGAAGGTTGGCGTTTCCGGTGATATCCTTCCAGCGGTCAGCCAGTAACGGGTGGGCCGATGCTTCTTCGGGCTTCCAATGGTCAAAAAACGCAAGGACCGCTCTGGCCGCAGGGGAATCAACCCCATCCAGAATGGCATGGTGCAGCTTTGCACAGGCTTCGAAGCACTGGATGGAGCGCTCCGGCTTGCCTTTTTCGTCTGCACCCAGCAGATAGGTGGAATTGTCACACAGAAAATTTGCAGCAATGCCGGAAGCTCGTTTGACATGGGCAGGAACTGCCATTTCCCGCGGGGCGAGCACTTCTTTTTTGCCGCGCGGAACCATCTGGCGGCAGTCCACGAGGTCGATGAGCTGGCCTTCCGCGTTGATGCGGAGCCAGTAGCTGACCTTGAACTGGTTCTCCCAGCCGGGGGCTGAGATCTGTCCGGTGCGGAGCAGCTGCTCATAATAAGCAGTCAATGCCTGTAAGATCATGTGAACACCTCCACATCCCGGCAATCCATCACCCCGTTGACCAGCTTTGCCCGGAAGAACTGCGAGCGGATGTTGGCCGGGTCAGAATAATCCAGATCATACAGCATGAATCCGAGGTCCTGCGTGGCTTCTTCCAGTGCAGGAATGTCGCCGCCGGGCCACTCCCGGAAGTTGGCAGGGAACTCGCGGCAGCCAAAGCAGGGCTGATGATAGCACTGGCCTTTGCTCAAACGGCGGCGAAGGATATCCTGGAATTTTCCGGGGTTGTCGCCGGGGGCTGCCTTGTCGGTCATGGTGAAGTGACACTCGATGACATAGTGGACGTTCTGCAGGACCATAGCGGCGCGCTGCTGGATGTCCTGGCTGGTGTAGAGCACCGGCGGCGTTCCTCCCTTGGCGGCAGACAGTGCTGCGGAAGCCAGCAGGGTGGAGCGGACCTCGTTTCGCCGGATGTTGGTGAACTGGATGGGACTCAATAAGTAGATGCGGTCAATGTGGTACTTCAGGCCAGGGTGCCAGTAGATCGCTTCAACGAGCCCTCTTGCGGCCGACGGCGTGATAATGTCGTAGCTGACACGTTCAGTCTTCATTTCGGGCCGGGAGAAGCATCCATAGGGTCCCCAGACTTCAATGCGCATGGACATGCGCATCACCTCGTATAATAAAATAGTAGTATTTATAGACCGCTCTCCAGCGGAATGC
>ENA-OQRB01001498-OQRB01001498.1-human-gut-metagenome-genome-assembly--contig:-NODE-1498-length-13340-cov-7.852465_pt1 | contig 13340 bp, 9 predicted proteins | sample MGYA00243235_ERZ505100 | MGnify/ENA primary metagenome ERZ505100 (study PRJEB26097, sample SAMN02712145) | human gut metagenome | biome: Gut microbiome | host: Homo sapiens | place: Denmark: Copenhagen...
CGGAACAGGCACAGCTTGAGCAGCGCAGCGCCGAGCTGATGGAGCAGATGAACGCAGAACAGGAAGAAAGCGTCAATGTTGACCGCTTCATGGAGCTGGTAGACCGCTATACGGACTTTACCGAGCTGACCACGCCCATGCTCAATGAGTTTATCGACAAGGTGATCGTCTACGAGCGCAGGAAGATCAACCGCTATCAGTACGACCAGCAGATCGAGATTTATTTCAATTTCATCGGTAAAGTGACGCTGCCGGAGGAAGAAACGGAAGCCTCGCCGGAAGCCCCGAAAACGCTTCACGTTGCCAGCAATTCCAGCTTTGCGCCCATCGGGGACTACCTCTCCGCGCAGGGCGAAGAAGCGATTGCGCTGCCGTTCTCCAAGGTGGAGGAACTGACCGGCAAGCCGCTTTGCAAGTCGGCGTACAAGTACGCTTCCTATTGGTATCCGGCGCAGGACAGACCGCTGTCCAATACCATTTACAACGCAGGATACGACGTTGACCGCGTGGATTTAGCCGCCGGGATCGTGTATCTGACAAAAGCTGCATAACAGAATGGACACCCCGCACCGTGCGTTTACAGGACGCATGGTGCGGGGTATTTTGCGTTTTCAGAAAGAGGGTTGCAAACTGGAAGTAGTCTTACTTTGCTTTGAACTCTATCCATTCGTTGTCTATAAGGACAACTACCCTATCACCCTCAATAACAGCATAAGGGGTTCCTAAATCTTTGTTGAAATTGGCTTCGCCATCTTTTTGCGGTATGCCGTTTTCTGCATAGGAAGTAGTATATTGAATAACACTCTCGTCTACTTCGACGGGAACAGCATTATCGGTGGAATAGTAGTTAGTACCATTTACCATTATAGTTGCAGGGTAGTCCCCACTATTTGATTTACCGCAACTTGCCAAAGCAAAAACACAAGCCAATGCTAAAACTAATGCAATTAACTTTTTCACGCAATCACACTCCCTTGTCATATTACGATTTAGCAAATCCTTTTATTTTTATTTAAAGTATAGCATACTATTGTGAACAAATCTACCTATTTCAACAACTCTATATCAACCTTAGCCCTGTGCTGCGTATCGAACGCGGCACAGGGCTTTTTTCGTTTCTGGCGATTTTGAGCATCACATACGATACCCTGTACGCAGGACACACCTTTGCACTTCACAGAATCGGACGATAATCAGCCAAACCGTAAAAGGTCACGCGAAGCCGCGCACCGGCTGCACGACACCGTGAATCGCGGAACGGTGAAATCCATACGCGCAGATGGCAGATACTTCACGAATCCGTCAACCATTGATTTTTCCCGCTTGATTCTAAGCCCTTTTTCTCCGAAAATCACTGCAAACTCAGCTTGTTCGCAAAGTGTTTACAGTTTCATTTGAAAAACCGTCTTGACAATATTCATCGGACATTGACACGTTCATGTTCTTTAAGTGGTTTTTCAAAGCGTTCGTTGCGGTGTTTATCGTCACGCATACCTTTGACATCACTATGGCGGTATTCGACATGGCACAGCACATTGTTTCCGGCGCGGCGGGCGTGATCGGCGGCAGCACCAGCATTGATGTTGCCGCCGCGCTCTCGTCCATGCAAGCCGGGCTTGACGCAATGGAAATCCCCGAACTGCTCTTGCTTATGCTCGAAACAAGCCTTGTCAGCCTTTGCATGAAAATCATGTCGGTGCTGATAACGGTTGTTTTGTACGGGCGTATGATTGAGATTTACCTGTACTGCTCCGTATCGCCTATCCCATTCGCCACCATGACAAACCGGGAATGGGGGCAAATCGGAAACAACTACTTAAAAGGCCTGTTTGCCCTCGGCTTTCAAGGCTTCCTCATTATGATATGCGTCGGCATTTACGCGGTTTTGGTAAACAACATGGTTATAGCGGACAATCTGCACACCGCGATATTCTCCATCGCAGCCTATACGGTGCTGCTTTGCTTTAACCTTTTGAAATCCGGCGCACTGGCAAAATCATTATTCCATGCACATTAAAAGGAGGTTTTCCATCACCAAGAAATACAGCGTTATTTACGCAGATCCCCCGTGGCGGTATGAACGGAGCAAGGTGCAGGGCGCAGCGGAAAAGCACTATCCCACCATGGGCATTGACGAGCTGTGCGCCCTGCCCGTGCCGGAGCTGGCGGCGAAGGACTGCGCCCTGTTTTTGTGGGCGACCTTTCCGCAGCTTCCCGAAGCCCTGCGGCTGATCCACGCATGGGGCTTTCGGTATCGGACGGTGGCGTTCGTTTGGCTCAAACGTAACCGCAAAAGCCCGTCCTGGTTTTACGGTATGGGCTATTGGACGCGCAGCAACGCGGAAATCTGTCTGCTGGCGACCAAGGGCAAACCCAAGCGGCAGTCGGCGGGCGTACATCAGTTTCTTATCAGCCCCATAGAGCAGCACAGCAAAAAGCCGGATGCAGCGCGGGAAAAAATCGTTGCCCTTATGGGGGATTTGCCCCGGATTGAGCTGTTTGCCCGACAGAAAACGCCGGGGTGGGATATATGGGGCAACGAACTCCCAAACAGTATTGAAATGTAACGAAAGGAGATTTTTCTATGGCGTATGTACCCGTTCCAAAAGACCTGTCCCGCATCAAAACAAAGGTCGCTTTCAATCTCACGAAGCGACAGCTTATCTTCTTTGCGGCGGCGCTCCTTGTTGGACTGCCGCTTTTCTTTTTGCTCAAAGGCAGCACTGGCACAAGCCTTGCGGCGTTCGTGATGATCCTCGTTATGCTGCCCTGCTTTCTGTTTGCCATGTACGAAAAGCACGGGCAGCCCCTTGAAACGCTGATTAAGAACATCATACAGACAAAATTTATCCGTCCGAAAGAAAGACCCTATCAGACGGAAAACTTCTATGCCGTCCTCGAACGGCAAAGACAACTTGAAAAGGAGGTATCGGCTATTGTCAACGGCAAACGCAAAACACGCAGGAAACAGGCGTAAGCTCACCCGCGCCGAGAAAAAGGAAATCGCCGCCCTGATCCGAGCGGCAAAGGGTGACGGAAAGGCGCACACCGCGCAGCAGACCATACCGTATCTTGCCATGTACCCGGACGGTATCTGCAAGGTTACGGAAAAGAAATACTCCAAGAGCATCGCTTACGACGACATCAACTACCAGCTTGCGCAGGCAGACGATAAGACCGCCATTTTTGAAAACTGGTGCGACTTTCTCAATTATTTTGACGCGACCGTTAGTGTGCAGCTTTCCTTTATCAACCGGGGAACGCGCAGCGGCGGCGCGAAGGAGGTCGTTGCGATCCCCGCGCAAAACGACGCTTTCAATTCCATCCGCACCGAATACGCGGATATGCTGAAACATCAGCTTGCAAAGGGCAACAACGGCTTTGTAAAGTCAAAGTACATTACATTTTCCGTGGAAGCGGACAATCTGAACGCGGCAAAGGCGCGGCTTGCCCGTATTGAAACCGACATACTGAATAATTTTAAGGTGCTGGGCGCAGCCGCCCGCCCCATGACGGGCTATGAACGGCTGGAAGCCCTGCACAGCGTATTCCACCCGGAGGGAGAACCGTTCCGCTTCTCTTGGGACTGGCTCACCCCGTCGGGGCTTACCACAAAGGACTTTATCGCCCCGTCCTCGTTCCGTTTCGGCGAGGGCAGATATTTCCGCATGGGACGCAAAATCGGCGCGGTCAGCTTCCTTGAAATCCTTGCGCCGGAGCTGAACGACCGTATGCTTGCGGACATTCTCGATCTTGAAACGGGGATCGTCGTCAATCTCCACATCAAGAGCATCGACCAGACCGAAGCCATCAAGACCATCAAGCGCAAAATTACCGACCTTGACAAAATGAAAATCGAGGAACAAAAGAAAGCGGTACGCAGCGGCTACGATATGGACATCATCCCCTCTGACCTTGCCATGTTCGGCGGCGAAGCGAAAAATCTCTTGCAGGACTTACAGAGCCGCAATGAGCGAATGTTTCTCCTGACTTTCCTTGTAGTCAATATGGCGGACACGAAGCGAAAGCTGGAAAATGACATATTCGCAGCGGCGGGCATCGCGCAGAAATACAACTGCGCCTTAACCCGCCTTGACTATCAGCAGGAAGCGGGCTTACTGTCGAGCGTACCTATCGGAGAAAACCTTATCCCCATCCAGCGGGGGCTTACCACATCAAGCACCGCGATTTTCATTCCCTTTATCACGCAGGAGCTTTTTCAAACGGGTGCAGCTTTGTATTACGGCTTAAACGCCCTTTCAAACAACATGATACTTTGCGACCGCAAGCGGCTAAAAAACCCCAACGGTCTGATCCTCGGCACCCCCGGAAGCGGCAAGAGCTTTGCGGCGAAGCGGGAAATCACAAACGCTTTTCTCATTACCGACGACGACATCATCATCTGCGACCCGGAAGCGGAGTATTACCCCCTTGTGCGCCGCCTGCACGGACAGGTGATCCGCATTTCCCCCACAAGCACCCAGTATGTCAACCCTATGGATATTAACCTCAATTACAGCGAGGACGACAACCCCCTTGCGCTGAAAAGTGACTTTCTCCTTTCCCTCTGTGAGCTTGTCATCGGCGGCAAGGAGGGGCTGATGCCCGTGGAAAAGACCGTCATTGACCGCAGCGTAAGAAACGTGTACCGCCCGTTTTTAGCCGCCCCCGACCCGGCGAAAATGCCGATCCTCGGCGACCTTTATGACGAGCTTTTAAGACAGCCGGAGCCGGAAGCGGCGCGGGTGGCGGCGGCATTGGAGCTTTACGTTTCGGGCAGCCTGAATGTCTTTAACCACCGTACCAATGTGGAGCTTTCAAACCGCCTTGTCTGCTTTGACATCAAGCAGCTTGGGAAGCAGCTTAAAAAGCTGGGGATGCTCATTGTGCAGGATCAGGTGTGGAACAGAGTAACCATAAACCGGGCTGAAAAGAAATCCACCCGCTACTACATGGACGAGTTTCATTTGCTCCTCAAAGAGGAACAAACCGCCGCCTATTCTGTGGAGATTTGGAAGCGTTTTCGTAAATGGGGCGGGATCCCAACCGCCATCACGCAGAATGTCAAAGACCTTTTGAGCAGCCGCGAAGTTGAGAATATCTTTGAGAACAGCGATTTTGTCCTCATGCTCAATCAGGCGCAGGGCGACCGGGAAATCCTTGCAAGGCAGCTCAACATCTCCCCGCAGCAGATGAAATACGTTACCCATACCGAAGCGGGCGAGGGGCTGATCTTCTACGGAAACGTGGTGCTGCCTTTCCTTGACCGTTTTCCGCAGAATACCGAGCTATACCGGGTAATGACGACCCGCCCGGAGGAAGTGGGCGGCACATGAGATTAGACACCATCATAAACCGCGACGCGCTGTGCGCCCTGCGGGAGCTGCCCGCCGAAAGCGTCCATTGCTGCGTCACAAGCCCGCCCTACTACGCCCTGCGGGATTACGGCATGGACGCGCAGATCGGGCGGGAGGACACGCCGGAGCAGTACATCACAAGGCTTGTCGAGGTTTTCCGTGAGCTGAAACGGGTGCTGCGCCCGGACGGTACGTTTTGGCTGAACATTGCCGATACCTACTGCGGCACAGGCAGCAAGGGCGCCTACACTGACCCGAAAAACCCGAAAGGCAGAAACGGGCAGAGCCTATCCCTTGCAAGACGGGCGGCAGGCTGCAAGCAAAAGGATTTAATCGGTATTCCGTGGCTTTTAGCCTTTGCCCTGCGCTCTGACGGGTGGTATCTGCGCAGCGCGATTATTTGGCAGAAGGACAACCCCATGCCCGAAAGTGTGCGGGACAGACCGAGCCGCTGTTATGAGAACGTCTTTTTGCTTACGAAGTCAAAGAGCTATTACTATGACGCCGCCGCCATTGCCGAGCCCATAGCCCCCACCACGGCGGCGCGATACCGGGGCGGGCGCAGCGCGGGACACAAATACGACAGCGAGGTACCCGGACAGGGCAAGGTGCAGGGCATCAACCGGGCGCGGACGGGCGGCTACTACGATGAAGCCCTCATGCCGACCACGCGGAATAAGCGGGACGTGTGGCATATCAACACCGTACCCTACAAGGGCGGGCATTTCGCCGCGTTCCCGCCGAAGCTGGCGGAAACCTGCATTTTGGCGGGCTGTCCCAAGGGCGGCATTGTGCTTGACCCGTTTTTCGGCAGCGGCACGACGGGGCTTGCGGCAAAAAACCTTGACCGCCATTACATCGGCATTGAACTGAACTATGACTATTGCACCCTTGCAAGGGCGCGGATCGGAGGTGAAACGAATTGAGCAAAAAGCTGAAACCCCGCGATAAAATTACGCAGAAAATGAGCAGGGACGGGCTTATCGAGGTCAACGAAACCGCAGGCACCGCCGAGCTGGTCAGCGGGCGCGAGCAGGACGCGGATTTTACCAAGCAGCCCGAACAGGCGGCGCAGGAAGCAGCGCAGCAGCTTCCGCATCCCTCCGGCAGCGCGGCAGCTCGTCCCCATACCCCGGAGCTTTCTCCGAAGAGGGACGACGCCGCAGCCGAGCGTGTTTTAGAGCATATCGACGCTGCCCATACCCGCGCAGCATCCAAAAAGGCGATAAAGCGGGCGCAGCGGGAAGCGGCGGCAAAAACAAAGACCTCGCGCCTGCAATTCACCGAGGAAGAACGGGCAACGCCGGAGCTTGAAAAGGCGATCCGCAAATCGGAAAGAGCTGCCGACCGCTTGGACGAAGCGCGGGCGGCTATTCCGAAGAAGAAAGCCTTGACAAAAGAGCGCACCTTTGACGAAGCCGCAGGAAAGGGCAAAACCCGCCTGCGCTTTGAGGAAAAGGAAAAACCCATACCGGGCGGCAGGCAGCAGCATAACCCCCTCTCCCGCCCCGTGCAGGAGGTCGGCGTTTTCGTCCACAATAAGATACATTCCGTTGAAAAGGACAACTCCGGCGTGGAGGGAGCGCACAAGAGCGAGGAATTAGCCGAGCGCGGCATCCGGGCAGGGGCGCGGCAGGTGCGAAAGAGCCGCCGCAGCCGCAAGCTGAAACCCTACCGGGCGGCGGCAAAAGCGGAAAAAGCCGCATTTAAGGCAAACGTCGATTTTCAGTATCAAAAGGCGCTGCACGATAATCCGCAGCTTGCCGCGTCTAACCCCGTTTCCCGGTTTTGGCAGAAGCAGCAGATCAAGCGGCAGTATGCAAAGGCGGTACGAACGGGCGGCGCAAAATCCGCAAGGAAAGCCGCAGAAAACACCCGCAAGGCAGCGAAGAAAACCGCCGAAGCGACGAAAAAGACCGCCGCCTTTGTAGGGCGGCATTGGAAAGCCTTTCTGATTGCCGGGTGTGCGCTGCTCCTGCTTATCATGCTGATGTCCGCCATTTCCTCCGGCTCTGCTCTCTTTTCGGGGCTTGTCAACGGCGTAATTGGAACCTCTTACACATCGGAGGACAGCGACCTTGTAGCGGTGGAAAACAATTATGCGGCAAAGGAAAACGATCTGCAAAGCAGGATAGACAATATCGAGCGCGATTATCCGGGCTATGACGAATACCGCTACGACCTTGCGTACATCGGGCATAATCCCCATGAATTAGCGTCCTACCTGACCGCCCTGTTGCAGAGCTATACCCCACAAAGCGCACAGGCAGAGCTTGACCGCATTTTCAATCTGCAATACAAGCTGACCGTCACGGAAGAAATCGAGGTGCGCTACCGCACGGAACAGCGCACAGGCAGCTACACGGATGCGGAGGGCAACACCCATACCTATACCTACACCGTTGAAGTCCCCTATAACTATTACATTCTCAATGTAACGCTGACGAACAAATCTATATCCTCTTTTGTATCGGAGCTTCTAACGCCGGAGCAGCTTGAAATGTACCGTGTCTATTTGCAAACAAGCGGCAACAAACCCCTCGTTTTTGGCGGCGGATCTGCGGACACTTCCGCGTCCGAGGATTTAAGCGGCGTACAGTTTGTAAACGGTACGCGCCCCGGCAACACCGCCCTTGTGGATATAGCGAAGTCGCAAGTCGGCAATGTAGGCGGTGCGCCTTACTGGAGCTGGTACGGCTTTGACAGCCGCGTGGCTTGGTGCGCCTGCTTTGTGTCATGGTGCTACGGACAGGCTGGACTTTCCGAGCCGCGCTTTGCGGGCTGTCAGTCGCAGGGCGTTCCGTGGTTTACCTCTCACGGGCAATGGGGCGCGAGGGGTTATGAGAATATCGCTCCCGGCGATGCCATCTTTTTTGATTGGGATTTAGACGGCAGCGCAGACCATGTAGGTATCGTAATCGGTACAGACGGAAGCCGCGTTTACACCGTGGAGGGTAATTCCGGCGACGCCTGCAAAATCAGAAGCTATCCTCTTGATTACGCCTGTATCAAGGGCTATGGGCTGATGAATTGGAATTAAAATTTGAAAGGAGTTTTGACAGTATGACAAACAGCAAAATTGACCGCATTGAAAAGGAAATGCAGAAAACGCGGGAGAAAATCAGCGAGTATCAGAACAGGCTGAAAGAGCTTGCAATGCAGAAAACCGAAGCGGAAAACCTGCAAATCATCGCTCTTGTGCGCTCCATGCGCCTAACCCCCGCAGAGCTTACCGCCCTGCTTTCCGGCGAACCGATCCCCGGCATTGCCGCCGCAGGTACAGCCTACATGGAACAGGAGGAAATCGAAAATGAAGAATAAAGGCTTTTTCAAAACAGCCGCCGCCCTGCTTGCCGCCCTTGTCCTCTTGGGCGGCTTTTCCGTTACCGCCTATGCGGGCGGCGGTGAGGACATTCCCACCAACGACAGCGGCGTGATCGTAGAAACCGAGCCGCAGCCCCTTACGCCTGACGGTAATCTGTCGCTGATTGACGACATTGAGGGAGAAGCCGCCGAGGACAAGCAGTTTATCGTTGTGCAGAGCAAAAACGGCAACTACTTTTACATCATCGTTGACCGCGCCGCCGAGGGCGAAAACACCGTACATTTTCTCAATCAGGTGGACGAAGCCGACCTGATGGCGCTCATGGAGGACGGCAGCGGCAAGGCGCAGGCTCCCGCCGTTTGCACCTGTAAGGACAAATGCAAGGCGGGCGCAGTCAATACCGCTTGCCCGGTATGCTCTGTCAATATGACCGAATGTGCAGGCAAGGAAGCCGTGCCGGAGCCGGACGATGCGCCGCCGGAGAAAGAAAAAAGCAATGCGGGCGGGCTTGTGATCTTCCTTGTCGTTACCCTGCTTGCCGGTGGCGGCGCGTTCTACTACTTTAAGATTATGAAGCCGAAGCAGGGTATCAAGGGCGACACCGACCTTGACGATTTCGACTTTGACGATTACGACGAGGACGCGCCGGAGGCAGGCAGCGAGGAACAGGAGGACGAGGAATGAGGTTAGTCATTGCAGAGAAGCCGAGTGTGGCGGCGGCACTTGCCGCCGCCCTTGGCGTAAAGAACAAAAAGGACGGATATATGGAGGGCGGCGGCTACCTCATTTCATGGTGCGTCGGGCATTTGGTGGAGCTTGCGGAAGCCGCCGCCTATGGGGAGCAGTACAAAAAGTGGAGCTATGACAGCCTGCCGATCCTGCCGCAGCCGTGGCAATATACCGTATTCAAAGACAGGAAAAAGCAGTTCAAAATCCTAAAAGACCTCATGCGCCGCAGCGATATTTCCGAGGTTGTCAACGCCTGTGACGCAGGGCGCGAGGGCGAGCTGATTTTTCGCCTTGTCTACCATGCGGCGGGGTGCGATAAGCCCTTTTCCCGTCTTTGGATTTCCTCTATGGAGAAAAGCGCAATCAAAAAGGGCTTTGCCGAGCTGAAACCCGGCGAAGCGTATGACGCGCTCTATGCGTCTGCGTTATGCCGTGCAAAAGCGGACTGGATCATCGGCATCAACGCCACCCGCCTTTTCTCCGTCCTTCACGGCAAAACCCTAAACGTGGGGCGCGTTCAGACGCCGACCTTAAAAATGCTTGCAGACCGGGACGCGGCGATCACCTCTTTCAAGAAAGAAACCTACCATATCGTCCGTCTTGATGTTGGCGGCGCGGAAGCGGCAAGCGCCAGGATCTCCGACGCCGCAAAAGCAGAAGCGGTAAAAACGGCTTGCGAAGCGTCGCAGGCCGTTTGCATTTCGGTGAGGCGTGAGAGGAAAACCGAGCAGCCGCCCCGCCTGTTCGACCTTACGGGCTTGCAGCGGGAAGGCAACCGCATTTACGGGTACACCGCAAAGCAGACCCTTGACCTTGCACAAGCCCTTTACGAAAAGCGGCTGCTTACCTACCCGCGAACGGACAGCAATTATCTGACCGACGACATGGGCGATACGGCGGCGCATATCACCGCGCTGCTTGTCGGCAAGCTGCTCTTTATGGAAGGTGCAGACTTCACGCCCGATGTTTCCCGGACGCTTGACAGCAAAAAGGTGTCCGACCACCACGCCATTATTCCGACAATGGAGCTTGCGAAAGCAGACCTTGCCGCGCTGCCGGAAAGCGAAAGAAATATCCTCACCCTTGCCGGGGCGCGTCTGATGTTCGCCGCCGCCGAGCCGCACATTTTTGATGCGGTAACGGCGGTGTTTTCCTGTGCCGATACCGAGTTTACGGCAAAGGGAAAGACGGTTCTTTGCGACGGGTGGAAAGAGCTTGAACGACGCTACCGGGCGACGCTGAAAGGAAAGCCCGACGCCGAGGGCGACGAGGAAAACGAGCTTATTTTAGATGTGCCGACCTTTGCCGAGGGACAGAGCTTTGACAGCCCAGCCGCAAGAGTTACGGCGCACGACACGCAGCCCCCGAAGCCGCACACGGAAGCAAGCCTGCTATCTGCTATGGAACGCGCCGGAAGCGCAGACACCGACCCGGACGCAGAACGTAAGGGGCTTGGCACTCCCGCTACCCGCGCCGCTGTGATTGAAAAGCTGGTCAAATCCGGCTTTGTGCAGCGCAAGGGCAAACAGCTTATCCCAACCCAAAAGGGCAACAACCTTGTTTGCGTTCTGCCCGATACGCTGACCTCTCCGCAGCTTACCGCAGAATGGGAAAACGCTCTGACGCAGATTGCAAGGGGCGCAGCCGAGCCGGAGGACTTTATGCGGGGCATTGAAGAAATGGCGCGGGCGCTGGTGAAAGCCTATCCGTTTCTTTCCGAAAATCAGAAAGGCCTGTTCAAAGAGGAACAGACGGTGATCGGCAAATGTCCCCGCTGCGGCGGGAACGTCTGCGAGGGCAGGAAAAACTACTACTGCGAAAAGAAGGGCTGCGCCTTTGTCATGTGGAAAAACGACCGCTTTTTCGAGGAACGCAAAACCGCCTTTACCCCGAAAATTGCCGCTGCGCTGCTTGCGGGCGGCAGGGCGAAGGTCAAAAAGCTGTATTCCCCGAAAACGGGTAAAACCTATGACGGAAGCATTGTATTAGCCGATACGGGCGGGAAATACGTCAACTACCGTATCGAGCTTGCGAGGGACAAAGAACTTACGCAGCAAGCATAGGAAAGGGGTACCCTTTCCGTAAAATCCCCGTTCTGACGCTACGCGCAGAATGGGGATTTTGCTTGTTGGGAAGTTTCCCAAACCCTCTGTAACGATGAAAGGAGGCGTAAGCCATGCAGAACAAGCCGAAAGCAGAGCTGACCGCCGCCCTGATGCTTCTTGATACCCGCAGTATGTCATTTGATATGCGGGAAATCGACAACCGCCGCTTTATGTTCTCCCCGCAGGCGGGAGAGCTGATTTTAGGCAGACAGTATAGGGGCTGGCAGCTATACAAAAGCCATGCCGAGGAACACTTTGACAGCGGGGCGAAAGCCCCTTTCGACAGCTTTATCCGGGGCTGGATCGGCACAGGCAGGGACTACCTGGACGGTGTTATTCACTTCGCCCCGAATATTGGCACAGACAATATCCCCGCCTTTGACAATGCGTTTTCCACCCTGCAAATGTTCAGCGAAAACGGCGCGGCGGGAGATACCGTCGTGCGCGGCTTTGGGCGCAAGTGGGAGCAGCCGCTAAAAGACATCATCACACAAACAAAAGAAAGGAGCAAAACCGTGAGCGAACAGGAAAAGAATTATTCCAGCTATGATTTTGACAGGCTTGAAGTAGCAAAAAAGCTGGTAATTGAGCGAAGCATCTATTTTGAAAGTGAGAAAGCGGATATTTCCGCGCTGACCGGGCTTTCTCTTGCGGAGCTAACACGGCTGCGGCAGGAGAGCGCGGCGGCGGAGCAGGCTGTATTTGACAGGCTGAAAACGGAGGCGGCCGCATGGGAGCAGCAGGCAGGCAACACCCGCTTTCTTGAAAAAGCCATCGAGTATGTGCGGACGCCGCCCGTCAAGCACACATCCAACAAATGGGAGAAAACAGATTATGAATGGCAGCTCCGCAGCAACGCAGTCTATCAGATGCGCTACCACGTTTATGAAAATACCCGCTATGACAGGCAGGCGCAAAAATCCGTGCCGTATTCATGGAGCCTGACATGGAGTGTCTACACCAACGGACCGAACCATGGACAAAACGTAAAAATCGCCGGACAGGAGCGCAAGACCTTTTCAGACAAGGCGGCAATGGAAAAATACCTTGCCGGACGCATCAAGGCATACGACCGCCTGTTTATCGAGACTGTGCCGCCCGTTCCGAAAGAATACGCGGAGCCGTTCAAGGTGAATGGGCTGCTGCTTCCGGGTTATGTCATTGAGGGCGAGCCGCCGCAGCACACCGCGCCCCAGCAGGCAGCGCAGCCGACGCACCTTGACCCGGAAAAGGTTGAAATGGATGCCGCCGCGATGCAGGCAGCGCACCTTACCGTCGAGCCGCCGCAGCCGCAGCCCGTTATCCCTATCAACCTTACCGCAGAAAAGCCCGCCGAAAAGCTCAAGGAGATTACCGACCGCTTGGAGCAAGGCATTACAGAGCTGTTCGACAGCGAACGCTACAAGGAGTATCTGCGCGTCATGTCAAAGTTTCATAATTACAGCTTCAACAACACCCTCTTGATCGCCATGCAGAAGCCCGACGCTTCCCTGATCGCGGGCTTTACCGCTTGGAAAAACCAGTTTCAGCGCAACGTCAAAAAGGGTGAAAAAGGCATTAAGATTATCGCCCCGTCGCCGTTCAAAATCAAGCAGGAAACGGAGAAAATCGACCCGCAGACCCAAAAGCCCGTGATCGGCAGAGACGGAAAGCCCGTCACCGAGGAAAAGGAGATCACTATACCCGCCTACAAGGTGGTGTCCGTCTTTGACGTGTCGCAGACCGAGGGAAAGGAATTGCCGGATATTGCCGTGGACGCGCTGACGGGCGATGTGGAGCAGTACAGTGATTTTTTCGCAGCCCTTGAAAAGACCTCTCCCGTCC
>ENA-OQRB01001501-OQRB01001501.1-human-gut-metagenome-genome-assembly--contig:-NODE-1501-length-13330-cov-9.298757_pt1 | contig 13330 bp, 19 predicted proteins | sample MGYA00243235_ERZ505100 | MGnify/ENA primary metagenome ERZ505100 (study PRJEB26097, sample SAMN02712145) | human gut metagenome | biome: Gut microbiome | host: Homo sapiens | place: Denmark...
GTCCCCCGACAAGCATGATCCGCGCGATTTCGCGCTGTGGAAGGCGCCGAAGGATTCCGATCCGCTCGACGCGCGCTGGAATACCCCGTTCGGCACGGGCCGTCCGGGCTGGCATATCGAATGCTCCGCGATGAGCCACCGCTATCTGAAGGACATGTTCGACATCCACGGCGGCGGTCTTGATCTGCGATTCCCGCACCACGAGAACGAGATGGCACAGACGCGCGCCGCCGGTTACGATTCGGCCGCGCGCTGGATGCATTCCGCCTGGGTCACCGCGAAGGGCGAGAAGATGTCAAAGTCGCTCGGCAACGGCCTGTCCGTGCCGGCGGTGCTGGCCGAGCATTCCGCTTGGGTGGTGCGCTACGCGCTGGGTTCCGTGCAGTACCGTTCCATGTTGGAATGGTCCGATCAGACGCTTGCCGAGGCGCAGTCCGCTTACGAGCGCGTGGCGAACTTCATCGAACGTGCGGGCGCTGCCGTCGGCGAACAGCCGTCGCGAGAAGAGATTATGGCGATTTCCGCCGACGCGCTTCCCGCCGATTTCGTTGCCGCGATGAACGACGACATCAACGTTTCGGGCGCTTCCGCCGCGATTTTCACGGCGATCCGTTCCGGCAACACGTTGCTGTCGAAGCTGGCCGACCGCGCCGATTCGGACGTGGCGAAGGCCGAGGTTCGCGAGGCGCTGGTGAACGTGCGTGCGATGCTCGACACGTTGGGCTTGGATCCGCTGGCGGAGCCGTGGGTTTCCGACGGTGCCGCAGGTGGTGCGGCTGGTGCCGGAGCCGATTCCGCCGAGCATGACGCGCTCGACAAGCTGGTTTCCGAACAGCTTGCGGAACGTGCCGAAGCGCGCAAGGCCAAGGATTTCGCACGTGCCGACGCGATCCGTGACGCGCTGGGCGCGGCCGGCATCGCCATCGATGGCTTCTGCTCCGGCTTCGGCACTGGTGGCACCATCACTGGTATAGGCTCCGAGCTGCGCACGGTCTTCCCCAAGGTGCAGATCTGGGCCGCCGAGCCCGAGCATGCCGCACTGCTCTCGGGCGGCGCCATCGGCACCCATGTGCAGATGGGCATCGGCGATGGCATCCTGCCCGCCATCATGGACACCGCGCTCATCGACGAGATCGTCGTGGTGACCGATGAGGAAGCTCTGGAATGCGCGCGGCGCCTCGCCCGAGAGGAGGGCCTGTTTGCCGGCATCTCCTCGGGCACCAACGTGGCAGCCGCTCTGCGGTTGGCGCGGGTGCTCGGCCCGGGCAAGACCGTGGTGACGCTGGCCCCCGATACCGGCGAGCGCTACTTCTCCACGGTGCTGTTCGAGGGGGAGTGAGGCAGCGCGAAGTGGTTGCGGCGGCATCGGATGAGCCCCGCCTTCTGCATGCGGGACAGCTCCGCCGATAGCGCGCTGCGATCCACCCCCAGGTAGTCGGCGAGCTGCTGGCGGTTGAAGGGGATGTCGAACTCGCGGGTGCCGGTGCGCTCGGCCTCATTGGAGAGGTAGGCGAGCACTTTGCCGCGGATGGACTTGGGCGCTACGTGAAAGATGCGGCGCGAGAGGGCGAGGCTCTGCCGAGCGATGGCGGCGATCATGTTGCGGGCCACGAGGGCGTGGTGGTCGCAGCGGCACGAGCAGGGGCCGACCACCTTCGCGAGATTCAGGAAGAGGACGGTGCAGTCCTGGTCGGCGACGACGTCCACGAGCAGCGGCTCGCCGGCGGCGGCGTAGGCCTCGCCGAACATGGCACCGGGCCCGCGCATGCCCACGACGCTCACGTTGCCCCAGGGGTCGACGTGCTCGATGCGGACGCGCCCCGTGAGCACGATGCCGGCAGTGGACACCGAATCCCCCATATGATGGATGCGCTCGCCCTGGGCATAGCGGCGCTCATGGGCATCGAGACAATCGAGCATCGCGCCGACCTCCTGCGATGCCACGCCCGAAAACAGCGGCGTTCCAGCCAGGAAGGCGTTTCGTTCCATGGGTCAAACTCAAAAAGCAGCAAGCTGTTCGCTTTATCCGTACTTGTGTATGCGACTGAAAAGTAAATTTTTGAGTTCACCACAATGACCTTATCAAATTGCAGCTGCGTAGTCGGACTCCACAGATAGTTCGTTGCGCCCACTGCTTCATTCACTGCTTTTTCTTTCTCAAGCTCCGCGGATAATTCTTCTTGATAGATCTCATACAGCTGCTTTGCGGTTATATCGGTAAGTTTCGGATCTTTTTGCGCGGTAAGAAACACCAACCCGTCGTTTTCGGCGGCGGTTTCGATCGCGGCAACGCTCTTGTCCCTGCCTGCATCAAAGCTCAGCAGTGTGTAGGGCATCACAACCAAGCCGCGCAGAGGCACAACGGGCATTTTTTCATAGTACTTAATAGCCAAATTTCATATCCTCGTGTTTTGTTGTTTTTTGCCGTGAATGTGTCATCGGCTTCTTTTTGAAGAATTATACACGTTGTTTGAAAATTATACAATAGTCTTGTGATAAGGAAATGACACGAAATTCCGATCACAAGGCTATTTTTTATATCGGTTCGAACGTTCGAACCCCACACACAAGGAGGACAAAAAATGAGTAATGTAATAGTAGCAAAAGTCGACAAATTTCAAAGATTCAATCACGTAACCGACTGGCATTTCGTGGAAACAGTTTACACAGATCTTTCCGGGTTCGTATTCCATAGAGATCGTGAGGGTAATCCGGTCGTGGCTTTCATGCACAAAAATGGTTGTGAGGGTTTATATAAGTTTGATGACCTGGCGTATATTACGCTTGATGATTCCGAAGCAGACGATACGCAATCGGTAGCCGAAAAGCCGGAAAGATACACGGTTGACGAAATCGCAAGTGAAATCCGTGACAGTTTGGAACTCGGTAGATGCAGTTTTTCCGACATTACAGACGGAACAATATATTCTTATTTATCCGGTTATTTTCCGGATGCTAGCATGGTGCAATGTCATGTGGCTGTTATGAAAGTATGGAAAGATAGAATAAGCCCGGTTCACAAGGAGGATAAATAACATGAGTACAACCATAGAGAAGAAAACCGCAACCCAGACCCCGGCAAAGGCAAAGACCACCAGAAAGAAAGCCGTTGCCGCTCCCATGAATCCCCCCACCGCTCCGGCGGTGGAGGACACCAACAAAACAGAGGTAGAAGCAAAAAAGGCGCAGGAACTGAAAGACATTGAGACCTTGAAAGAAGCCAGAAAGCGCAATGCATCTATTAGCAAGTCTTTGAACAATGTTCAGAGTTCCTTTACCCGGATTGCTTTTGATCTCTACTGGATGTATTCAGCTTCCGCTTTCGGTCTGTTAGGCTACAAGAACATTTACGACTACGCCGCAAAAGAACACGGTATTGCACGTGGAACGTGTAGCGATTTTATTCATATCGTAGAGCGTTTTGCAAGCCGTGACGAACACGGAAACATTCTGGAAGAAATCCGCCCGGAACTGAAAGACTACCAGAGTAGTAAGTTGATCGCATTGTTAGGTGTGACAGACGCACAGTTGACGGAGTTTTCTGTTGATATGTCTGTCCGTGATATCAAGAAAAAAGTAAAAGATATTCACGGTGAAGCCGGAAAATCTGACGCTTCCGATTGTGACGCTTCCGGCGGTGATGATACTTACAACGGTAAAGAAATCATAGACGGCAACTTTACGGAGGTAAACAGCCAGACGCTTGTAACGTTCCACAACATTGACGAATACAACAAGTATCTTGACGGTCTCAACGATCTGATCGAAAAGGCTCTGAAAAGCAAGAACTTTGAAGCTGACCATAAGCGTATTGAGATCGTTGTAAAATGGTAACTCTTAGCCTTTCCCCGGTTGGTCGTGCGGTGCTTGATGATATAGAATCGTGCGCCGCTGATCTGGGGAGAGATACTTCCCTTGATACCTTGCAAACAGTAGTGGAACGTCTGGTTGCACTTTCGTTGAAAATGAATCAGTTACACAGTGATGGCGTTCTTATGGAACGTGATTATATTCCTCTTAATACATTGCTGTTGGCTCTTGGTATTTATTGCATGAATCACCTTACATTGTTTAGGTGTTCAAAATAAACATATAACATTATCCCCATGGTGCTGATCGCCCATGTGTAAAGAAAGAAGAGGTAAAACATTATGAAATTAGCAACACAGTTCAGAGGTACTTTAGTAGCGATTGAAGAAAAGAGCATGACCGGAAGCAACAACAAGTATTATCAGCTTGCTGTATTGCAGGGATCGGAAGCGACAAGCATGTCATGCACAGAGGAAGTCTATAAGCAGAACAAGGAACTTTTCAAGGAGTACGTGTTCGGTATGCAGATCAGTGAGTATGAGGGTAAAAAGACTCTGCGTGTGACTGGTATCTATGATCTTCCCGGGACTGCTACCGCCCCCGGTACTGCCGCCGCTGATTCTGGCAAGGATAAGAAATAATCTGCCAGAGCGTTCCGGGTCTAGGGAGTAAAGAGAAGTGACCACATCTCATTTTCATGGTGTGCACCTTGCGATCTTCTCCCCGGTACGTTCTCCGGTGTGATGCCCGGTTAGTCTCCCTACGGACTGCCGGGCAAGTGTGAAGTGAAAAACGCCGGGAGTGTTCGAACGTTCGAACTTACCCCTTTACCTTGTATGTGCGCTAGTACCCAGAAGAAACGAACGTGGATACATTCCCGGCTTTTTCTATATAGGAAGGTAAACACTATGGGACTTATTTTTTTTTTGATCGGCGTGGCGGTTGTAGTGGTTGATTTTTTACTTGGCGATCCTATTGATTGGTGGATGGTAATACTTGCGTTTCTTGCCTCTTTTTTGTCTCTTGTGGCATTCAGTGACGTGGGGAACGACTAACCACTAACAAATCCGCCCTTGATCTTTTTGCATCTTGCCGGGATGTGGGCGCACTATCCCACCTCCAGGCGCAAAAAGATGTTAATAGCCCTTACGAAGCCCCCGGACAGCCACAACGCAGACCATAGCCAAACAACTACCGTCTGTCACCACCCGCCTTTCTTTGTTGGTGATGCTCTTGCCCTTAAAAACTGCATCACTTCGTTATCTGTGGCAAGGGTGAAGCCCGGAGGGTTCAGCCCGACTATAAGCAATTATATCTTTACCAGTCCCCGGAGCAAGCTTTCGTTCTTGGTCTTTCGTCCCCTTGGGAGGGGGCAAGGGGACGCAATAGAAAAACAAGAAAAGCGTATTTTGCTTTCGTAGTTTTTCATGGGAGGGGTTCGGAATGGTACGCAAAGTATCACCCCTCACCCATGCAACAGCAACACATAACCCAACAACCCAAAAAATAATATGGGGAAGTATCTCATGGTGTGAGTGGCGTGCGCACAGAAAACAACAACGAGAGCCGGAGTGGGTTCGATCCCCACACTTCCCCCTAAAGTTCGAACGTTTGAACTTTTACCCCGGTAATTTCAGCAAGCTGATTTTATAAACAAAAAAACATTTATAGATAACTAAGACGGTTGCACAGACGTGTGTATTCTGCATTATCTATAAGAAAGGAGAAACATATGCCCGGTTTAACAATCATTGCGGCGGCAGAGACCGCCCCTACTTTCGATACCGCTATCGTAACTACTTTGCTTTCTGTATGTAAGTCCGTCATGGGTCTGTTCACAATGTATCCGCTGAACATTCTGTTAGCTGTTTCCGTTGCTTGTGCTTGCTTCGGTCTGTTCGGAGTTGCAAAGCGTTCCGTATAACCCGGATCACGGCAGTATAAGAGGGATGCAGAACGATCTGCACCCCTCTTTTTTTCACGAAAGGAGAACGCAATGGAGCATATTTTCAAATGTTTAATATGTAGTTTTTTCGGTTTATTAACTTTTTTACTAGGAGATTCACTCCATGAGTGTCCGCTCTTATCTGTTTTTTTATCGATTGTAGGATTTTTTTTTACAGTGTATCCCCTACTTTCCGTTTTGAAGCTTATGCTTATGTACTTGTGAGTAGGCGATCTATTGATTTTCACGAAAGGAGAACAAAAAATGGATATTTCACTTTACACTGTAATTTTATTAACTGGTTTGTTTATCTTTTTTATCTGTGTCTGTGCAGATAGTTCACTATTCATTTTTGATGTAGGTTGTATAGTCGGTTTTTTTATGCTTGTAATTTGTTACACGAAATTACTTTCTCTCATGTTTCCAGTAATCTTTGACACTGTTTTTTCATTGTTTCAATAAGGAGGAATTATGTTAAAAGAATTTCTTACCAAATTAGTTATAATTATCGGTTTTATGGCGTCAACTTGCGTCTTGTTCTATCCACAAGAAACAGCTCGACAGAAAGCCGTAAAAATCGGTTGTTATTTAGGTGACATTTCCGCCGTCATTTTTGTGGTTGAAATCATTCAAAAATACTTTTCATAAGGAGGGAAAAAGTTGGAACAAAAAACAATCAATCATAACAAATTGCAGACGCTTCTCTGCATTGTTGCCTTAACGCTTGGCGTTCTGGTCTCCGCTGTGCTGTTCTGTATGCTCCCGGTTCATGCGGCTGAAGCGAAAGAGTATGAATATACCGTTTATTATACAAATCGTGATTACAAATTCGAATTGTATATTTCTGCTGATAACCCTGTTTATATGTTGCCATACAATAAACCGAGAAAATTCGGGTTTTCATGGCAACAGTATTATCAGTTTATAGCATTGAAGAAAGACGGTTCTGCTTATGAAGTTCTCCCTAACATAATTTCGAAACGGTATAAATGGAATAGTTCACAGAATGATTACGTACTCGATACTTCTTATTCTTATACCCCCGGTTCTACTGGTTATCAAAGTGTTGATGAATTGACAACTAACGGTAGTTGTTCTGCCGGATATATCGATCTTAATAATTCCGGGATTAAAGTTATTTACACTAATGTTTCTGATGATAAATCAGCTATTATGGAGTATTTGTTACGTGGTGGGGTTTCTGATTCTCTTCTCGGTGATAACGGCGTATTTTTCACTTTATCAAGTACAAAAATTTTGCCGCTTTCAACTTATTATATCGGTTGGAATGGTGATTCTTCGGGCGGTAACTGTGACTTGCGTGTAACTAATTATAACATTTCAGATAAAGGCGTTTTGTCATGGCAATGTTCCCCTATCCCGGATAATGTCGTAACTTCTGGCATGACGCTTATGATTAACTATGGTAACGGTGCGTGGATGGTTTACCGGAATGTTATGCCGCTTAATGCACAAGTACAACTCAATTTGAAAGAACTTACTGACGAATGGGGAATCATTAACTCTATAAGGTTTCTACCGTTTTACGTGTCTGAAAATCACCGTATTTACACCGGGCAGAATATAACCACAGTCGGCATTGATAAGACTAAACCTTATTATTCCTCTGATGATACAATACCTATTAAATATCTTAATGATTGGAATAATAGTTCATCAGTTGTTAAGCCGGGCGGTGACGGTGATTTTGGCGGCGGTGTAACTGATCCGTCTGGTTATCTTTACCCGGATGAATCCAGCACAACTATACAAGGAAATAACAGTATTAAACTTATCGACTTTAATGTTGACAAGAATTTTAAAGCTTCATGGTCTGGTTTGGATGGTATCGGATCGCAAACATCAAAATATAGTTTCATAGAATTTGAAGTTGCTTTTGCGTCTAATACATCACCGGGAAACGTTCTCACTAAAAAGGTAGTAAAAGAACGTTGCTCAATTTCAAAAGGTTCGTTCCAGATTCCCAGTGAATACACAACGCTCGATTCTAACAGTTATGTACTTTATGTAAAAGCTACTCCTTACCATTATAACGGTGATAATCCGTCACATAGACTTTATAAAGGTTCTGTATCATACAAGTATTTCAACAATGATGGTACGCCTTCATTGGATTATTCTGACAGTACGGATTTACCCTCCGGCGGCGGTGGTATCCGGCGTGGTACTGTAAATCTTACAGATTTCCTTTTATCCGGCGTATCTGTAAAAGATAGCTTACTCGGTTACAGTACTATCACATGGACTGGAACAACAAAAGACAATGATCTCTTATTCATTCCAGAAAGTGACACCCTTGTAATAGCATCTTATATTCTGACTACAAAAAACGGTGATGATTATAAGTATACCCCGGTTACTTATACCACTACAACGATAAATGCCGGAAAAATTAACGTGAATGTTGCAAAGTTAGTTGACGAAGCGCAGAAAAGCGGCGAAGCGTGGGATATGCAAATACGATTAACTCCGGCTTATACAGACAACGGTATTTTGTATATGGGTGAACAAACAGTCTGCCATATGACTGATAAATCTGTAAAAAATGAAACTACCACACCAGACGGCAGTATAAAAATTGATGATGTAACTAACAATGTTGTACCAGGTGACGTAGACGGAAAAGTAGAAATTACTGCGGACGATCTAGCCGGTTATACTAATACTTTTGTATCGTTCCTTAAGGGTTTAATTTCTGCTATGGGGCAGATTCCACAGTTGCTTGGCACTGTATTTTCGTTTTTACCAGATATGTATAGAAATGCAATCGGAATTTTATTTGTTGTGATTCTGATATTAAGAATTTTAGGGAGGTAGGATATGAGAACACTTCAAACAGTTATTTATTTTCTGACACAATTTATGTCGATAAAGTTAGATATTCTTGGTTATTCTATCTCCCTTTTTAACATTGCGGCTTTCAATATTTTTGGCGGTATAATCTTTTATTTTTTATGGAAGATTTCCCAGTAATTGCAAAACCTCAATAACAGATGTTCCGGCATTGTAAAGAATTATTACAAGTACTATTTCTTTCAGTAGTTCGAAAGCGCAATAAGCCGCAATGATTCCAAGCCATAGATTTGTGAAACTGATTGAATTTTTCAAGCTTGTTAATCTCTGGTCTTTATTCCATTCTGCGGCGTTTTGATACTCGATAAAAGTATCATTTGTTACACATTGATCGTAGTTATTATTTTCTGTGGTATCCATAATATAACCCCCTTTTTTTCTATGATGATACCACAGTTTAACATATTTCACAAGAAAGGACAAAATATGAATGAAAACTTTACAATTCAAGACAATATGCAAAAAAATTTACAAGTCGATTCTATCAACTCTGGCTCTGATGATAACGGAATTTATACCGTTGATGATGATGCTACTGTTGTCATGTCTGGTGATCTTCTCCCCGGAGGAACTGACGCAGACGTTGACACGTTGCAACCCGGTGATGATACAGAACTATCTGACACTACAACAAGCAATAGCTCCCTTTCGGTCTCTTCTGGTGATGTGGTTGGTACTGAACACGTTTATATCAGTTTGGCAGATCTGGAAGCCTATCAAGCGGACACTGTGGAAAATCAGATTGATTACTCCGCTTTTCTGGAAAGCATTAAAGCAAAAATTGATGATCTGAATTACAACATTACGGCATTGTTGTTTTTTATCGTGTTCGCATGGTGCTATGAACGTATCAAGAACGCCGTTCGGTCTTTTAACGGCGTAGGTCTTAAATAGGAGGAAATAAACATGGACAGCCTTATTCAATTTATCATAGGTAATGCTACAACGTTTACACCGGCTTGCATGGTTGGGTTGATCGTCTTTTGTATGGTTCTGGAATGTATCGGTTCTCTTGCCTATAACATTCTTAAAAATGGGAGGTGATCAGCTTGGTATTTCTGGTACTGTTAGCATTTATAGCAACGATGTATTTTAGTGTATGCTTCCGCATTGCCGTATTACATCCGTTTGCAACGCTCTTTAATTTAATAAAAGATCTCCCGGATTACATTATTCATAAGAAATGGCGCAATCTGAAAACCGGTATACTGATTTGTTATGTAGCATTGTTCGGCAAGGGTAAAACGCTTTCTGCTGTGCATAAGGTGACAAGACTGTATAAAAAGTATAACAACAAAGTTGTATATGATGATCTCCGGGGGAAATGGGTAACGCAAAGAATCAACATTATTTCAAATGTTGATTTGATCGGAACGCCCTACACGCCTTTTGTCTCTTTGCGGCAGATCGTAGACGTTGCCGAAACTGTCCGGGCATATGATGAACAACACGACACCTTGACTTGCACCCTTGTTTTGGGTGATGAATTTTCAGTACAGCTTAACAGCCGTACTTTCAAGACAAACATTGATCCCTTGTTTCTCAATACTCTGCTGACGTGCCGCCACCACCACATCAGCTTATATTACACTTCACAACGTTTTAACCATGTAGACGCATTATTGCGACAAGTGACAAGCCGGGTTATATCTTGTGACAAACAGTGGCGTTTTCTGGTGCATAGAGAGTATGACGCTTATCAATTAGAATACGCCACAGACCCTACACTTGTACGCCCTTTACGCCGGTTCGGTTGGTTTGTAAAAGATAAAGATTATCATGCCTACGATACTCTGGCTTGCGTGGACAACCTTGCAAAAGATTGTAAAGCCGGGAACATGATCCCGGAATCAGAAATTATCATGTTACAGAATAATACGCCCTCTGATATGGAAGCCGTTACTACACCGTCAAAGAAGTATACCAGAGCGCAGAAGAAAGCGCAGAAGTAAGGGTGAAACGGTGCGCCGTGGTAAGCGTTGCGCACGGCGCACCGTTCGAACGTTCGAACTTTCACACACCACACACAAGGAGAAAAAACAATGTTTCAATATATGCATTATCTGTTTAACGAAACAGAGATCAGAATCTATAAAAAATATAAACTATTTCCAGACGAATTATTCCAACAACTTCAAAATCTGGGTTTCTCCAGAGAATCATTCAAACCTATTCAGAAAGAAATGGACAGATTATTTCTATTACAAAAAGAAGAAAGTACATGGATAAAGGCAGACTGTGACCCGTTCTCCGGGTCACCTACTTGACAATAGCAACACTTTAGAGTCATCTTGCAAAAAAAATTACAAGGAGTGTTGAAACATGGAAACAGTTTATAATTGTCGGCGTTATCAGTATGAGACTGGGGAACACATCACATTTTACCACCATGCAATAAACACTGGAAAAGAAAAACCAGAGGACAGCTTGCTAAACAAGACCCATGATATAAGTGATCGCACCCCGGAAGCCGAAAAACACGCAATGACTGTTTCTGCATCCAGAGCCAAAAACAACGTTTATAGGATTGCACGATCCAACAAATGGGATTGGTTTATCACTCTGACTTTTGACCGTACTAAAACAGATGCATCTGATTATGATTTAGTCTTATATCGGCTTAAAATTTTCCTCAACAATCTACAAAAACGAAAGTGCCCGGATATGAAATACATCATAGTTCCAGAATTACACAAAGATAAGGAACATTATCATTTTCATGGACTACTTGCAAACGTGGACAATCTCACATTCAAGGCGTGGAAAGTAGACCGCAAGAAAAAGCAGATCATCTACAATATAACAGACTGGTCATACGGCTTTACAACCGCAACTAAAGTATTAGATACCGGGCGTGTGAGTAGTTATATCACGAAATACATTACAAAAAGCGTTGACGAACATTTGAAAGAAAAACGCCGCTATTATTACAGCCGGAACTGTCACATTGCAGAGGAAGAACACTTTCTTCTTGACGAAGAAGATTTCCGTAAAATCTATGCAGACCGTATTGTGTATGTTAAAACCGTAGACATACCGCAAGCAAGTCAACAAATAACCTACTACGAACTAAAGTATTAAACAGATCATCCCCGGACACCCACAAGGAAGCTTTACACCCCTTGAGGGGTTGGGGGTGATTTCATCCCACCTCTGTTAATTTTTCCGTCCACTCCCTATAAAAATTAAACACGAGAGTCCAGAGAACTGTCTGTTCTCTAGAAGCCACTTCCCCCACAAGCCCCATATAGAGCCATAAGCTCCGGACAGCTATAATACAAGCTATCCCTCACTACCGCCGCCAGAAGCCCCACCAGAGAAGCCACAGAGGGTCAAGGCACAGCCCCATAGATACCGCCCTCCTTGACGCTCCGGGGCTTGCTCTGGTACGGTTGAATATAGGCAGACTGCCGCCAGAGAGGGAGGAAACTTTATGTCAAAAAACATGACTTATGCTGATCGTCTTAAGATAGAAATGTATCTGAATGACGGCAAAACCCAGAGAGAAATAGCCCGGCTGATGAACCGGCACTACAATACGATCAACTACGAAATAAAGAGAGGGCGCACAAAACTACGAGACGGACAGACGTGGCTCGAATACGACTATTACAGTGCAGAGATCGGACAGCAGAAACATGACTACCATGCAGAAGGTAAAGGGCGTGACTTGAAAATTGGTAATGATTATGATTTTGTGAAACACGTTGAGCATTGTATCATTGATCTGAAATACAGTCCATACGCCGCTTTACAGTCTGCTAAAGGCAAATGCCGCACAGAAGTTTGCGTAACTACTCTGTACCATTATATTGATCGTGGCTTGTTTATGAATGTGACTAATAAAGATCTACCGTGGCGCAGAGATACGCCAAAACAAGAATATAATGAAGTTCGTCCGTCTTACAAGAATCTAAAGGGAAGATCCATAGAAGAACGTCCACGTGAGATCAAGAAGCGTAAGACCGCCGGACACTGGGAACTCGACACCGTTGTTGGTGGACAAGGAAAAAGTAGTAATTGTTTGCTTGTTCTCACAGAGCGCAAGCATCGTGACGAAATTATTATGCCGATACCAGACAAGACCGGGAACGCTGTTTCTTGTGCCCTTGATGATCTGGAACGTGCTTATGGCTCTGATAAGTTCCGGGAGATATTCCGCTCGATCACTTGTGACAACGGAACGGAGTTTCTCGATCAGCAAGCACTTGAAAAGTCTATAAACGGTGGTGAACCCAGAACGACAATATACTACTGTCACCCTCACAACCCCGGAGAGCGTGGAAGCAATGAGAACCAGAACCGCATGATCCGCCGTTGGTTTCCTAAAGGCTGTGACTTTGCGGATGTTGCCCCGGAACAAGTCGCAGAGGTGCAAGAGTGGTTGAACAATTACCCCCGGCGTATGTTCGGCGGTAAGTCCTCTAATGAAATGAAAGCTATGTAAAAATTCGAACGTTCGAACGGCAATACAAAAGGCGGCTACCATTGGCAACCGTCTTGTTTTGCTGTCTGTTTTTGTGCATCTTTCACAATTTCACCAGTCACAACCATATATAAAACTATTCAATATGATGAATTTACGGTTTTTCGGAGAAAATCACAAAAACTTATTGACATTTACACGTGAAAATTATAAAATAGTATTGTGATAAGGAAATGACACGAAATTCCGATCACAAGGCTATTTTTTATATCGGT